>JACCED010981868.1_pt1 | contig 77769 bp, 67 predicted proteins | sample 7455021 | NCBI WGS metagenome assembly JACCED01 (sample SAMN15323456, study PRJNA562643) | freshwater metagenome | isolation source: river surface water | place: USA:Blue River Watershed | collected 2017-08-19 | reverse complement strand
TGTTAGTTCTTCTGCTAAGCCTAGTATGCATTTTAAGGTGAATGTTGCTAGATTTTGGCATGATACTGATATCGAAAAGGTATTTAAAGTTCACATGCCAGGTGAAAATGCTCAAAAATTAGCAGATCTATTTTCGGAAGGTTTTATTTTAGATCATACGCACAGATAATTTAACTTTTCCCTTCCGATATATATCGGGAGGGAAATTTTTTTTGCAATTATGACAAATCATATTATAATAATTCTTGTACCATTTTTATTTTTATTTTCTTGTAAACCAGAAGATAAACCCGAACCTAGTATCATAAATTTACCCTCTCACTTCCCCGAACCTGTTTATAAATGGACGAACAATAAATTAAGTTTAGAGAAGATTAATTTGGGTAGAGATTTATTTTACGATCCTATTTTATCGGTTGACAGCACAATTCATTGCGGTACTTGTCACGCTATTGAACATGGATTTGCAGACCATAATACTGCTTTGAGCTTTGGCGTAAAAGGTAGAGTTGGAAAAAGAAACTCTCCTGGTTTAGCTAATTTAATTTGGTACAAAAACTTAAATTGGGATGGTGGAGTTTTAAATTTGGAAACTCAACCAGTTGCTCCTATCGAATTACATTTTGAAATGGCCGAAACCATAAGTAATGTGCTTAAAAAATTAAATAACTCTACAAAATACAAACAGGCGTTTAAAACTGCCTTTGGCAAAAGTGAAATTAGTAGTGCAGATATGTTAAAATCTTTAGCGCAATTTATGTCGTCTATGATTTCCAGTAACTCTAAATATGATAAATATCTTCGTGGAGAACTACAGTTAAACAACTTCGAAATGGAAGGTTTAGAGTTATTTAAAGCCAATTGCACCTCTTGTCACGCTGGTGTTTTACAAACTAACTTTGGTTTTGCCAACAATGGTTTAACCGAAAAAAAAGATACTGATTTTGGAAGATATTTAATCACGCTAAACGAAGAAGACAAATGGAAATATCGTATTCCTTCATTACGTAATGTTTCCTTAACTTATCCTTATATGCACGATGGTAGTATTTTTAGTTTAAAAACAGTAATTAAATTATACAGCAACGGTAACAATGAATTAAAAGATAGTAGAATTCCTCAAGATGGTTTTAAATTTACAGCTGCTCAACAAAACGCTTTGTACAATTTTTTGCTTACATTAACCGATTATCAATTTATATCTAACCCAGATTTAGCTCCAACTTTTTAAAATGAAAAAAATCATATTAATACTCTTAATTTTTATCTCCTACAACACCATTGCTTGCGATGCTTGTGCTTGTGGTGCAGGTGGTAGTTTTATGGGAATTTTACCCAATAGTAACAAAAATTTAATTGGATATAAGTTTCAAAATCAAAACTTTAACTTTATACCTAGCAATGTAAATATCAACGGACAAAGTGAAATTTTATCCGATCATTATTATCGCAACGATATTTGGTTTAGATATTATTTTAATCCTAAAATCCAAATTATTGGAATTTTACCTTATCAAATTCATCAACGCAAAGAAAGCTTGCGCAATACCACCATCAAAGGAATTGGCGATTTTTCTTTATTGGCTTTATATAATATTTACAACACTGGCGACAGTAGTGATTTTAAAATTAAACAAACTTGGCGTGTGGGCGGTTTATTGGTTGTACCCACCGGAAAATATCAGCAACGCGACGAAACTTTGGCGATGTTACCTATACTTTTTCAAATTGGAAAAGGGGCTTACAGTTATGGTTTACAAAATATGTACACCTTAAAAATAAACAATTGGGGGATTAATACAGATTATAGATATATATGGAATTCGGAAAATGAAATCGGACAAAAATTAGGTAATCAATTTATTGGTGTACAACAGCTTTTTTACAGCTATAAAACACCTTTGTACAGTTTTGTGCCTGCAATTGGGTATATGTTTGATGTAAGAGAAAAAAACACCAGCAATAAAATTGCAGATATTTACACCGGCGGTAGCGCACATGTTTTATTAGCCAGCTTAGATTTTTACTACAATAAATGGATGATACAAACCATGATATACAAACCATTACAAGTAAACCTAGCCGAAGCTATGCCCCAAAACGATTTCGCCTTCAGCATCGGCCTAGCCTACTTTTTAAAATCCAACAAACATTAAATGGTGCGTTAGCACATCTGTAACTCCTCGAATGCAGGCGAGGTGGTTGCAAGCCGGAGTGGTGAATTTATGATGGAATTTTTAACCGTCCTAAAAAAATTTTTAAACCATTTGTTGCAAAGCTTCTGTAGGAGCTTTTAGCGCACACAGTTTTTTACCTATAGTAAACATTTGCGAATCTTTGAGCTAATTTTTTTGGAAAAACCTGCCAAACCTTATGATTTTTTTAATCCTATTGTATCTTTTTCAAACCTTTATCTTCCTCCTCTTATAAAAAAAATTTCTCTTTATTTATTAACGACATACTTTGACGCACGTTGGTTATATTTTTGTAGTATAAATTTAAAATTAAACATTATGCAAGCTACAATTAACCAAAACGAAATGACAGAATTATTAAGAAAAAACTCACAGAAAATAAATTTAGGAGATATTTATAATGATGGGAGATATTTAAATGAAACAAAATTTTATATTGCCTATTTTAACAATATTCCAAATCTAATACTCGAAATAAATATTAATTGTGTGAAAGCAAATAAATGGTTTTTCGAAAAGTTCAAAAATGAAATAAAAGAATATAATTATGTAAGAAGATATTACAATGGCAGCAAACAATCGGAATTAGATGATATTTATTACTTTTTGTTTGATGATTTATTGGTAAATTTTGATTGTAATTGTTCTACGGTTAGATTTTTATTTAAAACTACCCCAATTCCAAAAATTGAAAATTTAATTAGCGATTTAAAAAAATTTAGAAAACGTAACTCTTACAATAAACCAACTATTTATTTATTAGTAAACAGCACTAAAGGAATGGTTTTAAGAGAATTAGATGTTACAAAACCAAAATTAAGTATTCAGGATAATTACAACGACGATTTTTTACCCATTCATGAAACCATTAAAAAAAGGCTTTCGCAAAAAAATAACAAAGGTTTGGTATTGTTACATGGTAAACCAGGCACAGGTAAAACTTCTTACATTCGTTACTTATTATCTTCCGTTAAAAAAAATGTGATTTTTTTGCCTCCTAATATGGCTAACGGAATTAGCAACCCCGATTTAATGTCGGTTTTAATCGAAAACCCAAACTCTATTTTTGTAATCGAAGATGCCGAAAACGTTATTATGAAACGCGATAATAACGGAAACTCTTCTGTATCTGCCCTTCTTAATTTATCGGACGGACTTTTGGCAGATTGTTTAAATGTTCAAATTATTTGTTCGTTTAACACCGATATTTCTAAAGTGGATGATGCACTAATGCGCAAAGGCAGATTAATTGCCAAATACGAATTTACCGAACTACAAACCGATAAAGCACAAAAATTATCCGATAAATTGGGTTTTAAAACCACCATCCACTCCCCTATTACTTTAACCGAAATTTACAACCAAAACGAAAAAGATTTTAAACCAAAACAAAGCTACAAAGCCGTTGGTTTTAAAGCAAGTTACGCTTGAAATTAAGCATTCAAAATCAACTATTTATTAAAAATTAAACTACACAATATGAACGAAGATCAATTATTTAAAGAATGGATTCAATTTTATCAAAAAAATGAAATTGTTGGATTTGTAAAAGACGGAATCGTAAATCCGTCAGTATGGAAAAATGAAAAAACTAAAATAGTTTTTTTGTTTAAAGAATGGAACGATCCGCATAAAGCCAACGACGATATGCGCACTTTTTTACAAAAAGGAGCCAGATACAGCGCAAATACTAAAGAACCTACATTTAACAATATTACCAAATGGATAAAAGGAATTACAGAGGAATGTAGTTACGAGGAAGTGGGGAAAATAAATTTAGAAGAATGTATCAAGCAAGTAAATAAAGTAAGCTGCATCAACATAAAAAAAGAACCCGGTAGCGCCCAAGCAGTGCCAAACGAATTGGTTTTTGCGGCAAAAAGAGATTACGAATATTTATACAAACAACTTAAAATGTACACCGATGCCGATGTTTTTATTACCTGCGGAAAAATTGTTGGAGATATTGTAATCCACAATGTTAACAGTTTCGATAATCCATGGTATAAAAGCTCCGTTGGCGAACTATTTAAAGTAAACAATCGCAATCAAATTTTTATCTCATTTTACCACCCCAACTCTAGGCATTTAAGCTCCAAAACTTTGTTCGAAAAACTCTTAATCACCTACCAAGAAGCCAAAGCTTTAAGGAGTTAAAAAACAAGTAAATAAAAAATTAATTAAATAATATATTAAAAAATAAATAATTAAATTAAATTTATATAAATTATAATATATTTATATATTTGCAATCAAAAAAATGAGATTGGTATGGATATAACTCTAAACTTGATAAAACAACTCAAACAACGCATTCTTACTAGTCGCTACTTGGTGGCTAAAATGGCTAATGCAGAATCTTTACGCTTGTATTTCACTATCGGTTATGATTTAGATCATCAAATAGAACAGAATAATTGGGGAGACAAGGTGTTAGATGCTGTTGCTGCGCGATTGCAAGAAGAACTACCCGGATTGCGTGGCTTTTCGGCATCGAATATTCGTAAAATGAGAATCTTTTACCAAGCTTGGAACACATCAAACACAATTTGTTCGTCACTGTCGGACAAATTGGAGGAGGATGAAACTAAAATTTCCTCGACATTGTCGAGAAAATTGATTGCGTTGGATGAAAAACAAATTCTACCGACACTGTCGGACAAATTTGAAACAGACAAAAACAGCAACAATTTTTTTTCTATTTCTTTTTCACATCACTACGAAATCCTTATCAAAACAAAAAACGAAGTCGACCGCTGGTACTATATCAACCAAGCTGCTGAAAACTTCTGGACAGTGAGACATTTGCGCAGCGAATTATCTAACAAAAGTCACTTGCAACAAATCAGTACCAGTAATAATTTCAAAAATGTGTTGCCTGAAGAAATTTCTAACAAAGCCATTCGCGCCTTTAAAGACCAATACCTCTTAGATTTTGTAAATGTAGAAGATGGTGATGATGAAATGGACGAGCGTGTATTGGAGCGAGAATTGGTGCTAAACATCAAGAAATTTTTGATGTCGTTGGGTAGCGACTTTTCATTTATGGGAAATCAATACCGTATCTTAGTTGAGGAAGACGAGTATTTTATTGATTTGCTTTTCTTTCACAGAGGTTTACAAGCCTTAATCGCTTTTGAATTAAAGCGCGGCAAATTTAAGCCGGAGTACATTGGTAAAATGAATTTCTATCTTTCGGCTTTAGATGACTTAGTTCGAAAACCCCATGAAAAACCGTCCATTGGCATTATCCTCTGCAAAGAAAAAGACCAAAAAAAGGTAGAATACAGCTTTCGAGATTTCAGCAAACCATTGGGCGTGGCTACCTATAAAACATCCGATACACTCCCACCTCAATTGAAAAACGCCCTACCCGATGCAGAAACCCTGAAAAAATTGATGGAATAAATGAGATAATTATAAATTTTGAATGAGCGCTATACAACATATAAAAATAAGAATGTGGAAAATTCATCATTTACCATTCACCACTAAAAAAGTGTTGAAAACAAAATGAGATTGGAACACTTTGGCGAACTATTTAAAGTCAACAATCCCAATCAAATTTTCATCTCATTTTACCACACCAACTCCAGGCATTTAAGCTCTAAAACTTTGTTCGAAAAACTCTTAATCACCTACCAAGAAGCCAAAGCTTTAAGAGGTGAAAAACAAAAAATAATAATGTTTACATATTAAAGTATAAGCTTTAAAACGTCAAAATGTTGAAAAAAAAGGTGAAATAAGGAAAAAATATCTAACAATGTTTATTAATTTTAGCGAGAACAGAAAAAACATAATAATTTTCATTTCAACAATATTTAAAAACAGGTCTTAGTTTGTAATATAACGAATAAATGCAAGGAAAACAACTTAGAAAATTAGAAGCGGAACTGTGGCGAGCCGCAGACCAACTTAGAGCTAACAGTAAACTGACTGCTTCGGAATATTCAATGCCTGTTTTGGGACTGATATTTTTACGACACGCCTACAACCGATTTCAGAAAGTAAAAGTGGAAGTGGAAAAAACTTTGCCTTCGCATCCGCAACGGGGCAAACGACCGCTGACCAAAAAAGACTTTGAAGAACAAAACTCAATGTTCTTGCCCGACAAGGCACAGTTTGACTATCTGGTTTCATTGCCCGAAAGTGCCGACATAGGCGAGGCGATTGACAATGCAATGAAACTGATTGAGGATGAATACGACAGCCTCAAAGGTGTGTTGCCCAAAAACTTTTCAATATTCAGTAAAGACTTGTTGCGGGAACTGCTCCGAATTTTCAATAAAGAAGTATTGCAAAAAGCCGAAGGCGACTTGTTCGGGAAGATTTACGAATACTTCCTCAACAAATTTGCAATGACAGGTGCACAAGAAGGCGGAGAGTTTTTTACGCCAATGAGTTTGGTGCAGACCATTGTAAACGTCATTGAACCCGACCACGGCATTGTATTTGACCCTGCCTGCGGCAGTGCAGGTATGTTTGTGCAAACGGGTTATTTCATAGAAAGCGAAGGGCTGAACCCTGCCGAGAAAGTGACTTTTTACGGACAGGAAAAGGCCGACCTCAATACCAAACTGGCTAAGATGAACTTAACCGTTCACGGACTGGAAGGCAACATACAGGAAGGAAATACTTTTTACGAAGACAAACACGACCTTGTGGGTGGTGCCGATTTTGTGATGGCAAATCCTCCGTTTAATGTGGACGGTGTGGACAAAGCCAAAGATGCCGTTAAGAAAGACCCACGTTTGTTATTGGACGGCAAAGTAAACCTACCTAAAAATGACAACGCCAATTATTTGTGGATTCAATATTTCTACAATTACCTCAAGCCAACAGGCAGAGCAGGTTTTGTAATGGCTTCTTCAGCCAGCGATGCAGGGCACAGCGAAAAGGATATACGAGAGAAGTTGGTAAAAACAGGTTCGGTAGATGTGATGATGGCGATTGGTAATAACTTTTTCTATACCCGTTCATTGCCTTGCACCCTCTGGTTTTTTGACCGTGCAAAAGAAAACGATAAAAAGAAAAGCGATAAAGTGCTGATGCTGGATGCCCGAAAAATTTACCGTAAGGTAACGAGTAAGGTAAATGACTTTAGCCCTGAGCAATTGCAAAATCTTATTTGTATTGTAAACCTTTATAGAGGTAACACCAAAAAGTTTGAAAGCACTGTAAAAAGTTATTTGCAAACGGCTGCCAATTTAGCAAAAGAAACAGCCGAAGCAACGACCGAACTGCAAAAGCAATTACAAAAGGTATTGAAAACTGTTAGCGAGTTTGCAACCAAATACGCCAAAGAAAACGAAGAGACACAAACCTTTGTAGATGCCCTGAACATTGAAGAAACCGCAAGCATTTACGAGCAGCAAAACAAACTGATTGCCGAAGCAAAGAAAGCCAAAGCAGATATTCACATTTTAGAAAGCATTGCCCACTTGTGCAAAGCATTGCGCAAACCACAAGACAAACTCATTAAGCAATTGCTGGATGCCATAAGCACAGCAGCCAAAGAATACCAACTGAGCAAAAACAAAGACTGGAAGGAGTTGAACTTAAAAGAACAACTCGACCAACTGAAAACCCTGCAACAGAAACTTAGTGGCAACCCTGATGAAGACGAATTGGGTTTATTGCACGAAACAGAATATTTTTACAAACAAGCCCATTGGCTCACCAGCCGTTTCCCCGAAGGTGTTTATACCGATGTGGAAGGACTGTGTAAAGTAGTATGCCAAAAGGAAATTGAAGCCAAAGACTGGAGCCTAAGCCCAGGCAGGTATGTAGGTGTGGACACCGCCTCCGATGATGATTTCGATTACGAAGAACGCCTGAACGAAATACACATTGAGTTGGAGGGATTGAACGAAGAAGCCATTGCTTTGGCAAAAACCATTTCTGAAAACTATAAAGAGTTGGCGATATGAAATGGGAGGGCAAAAAGATAAAGGATACAGGAAAAATTGTCACGGGTAAAACGCCACCTACTGGCAATAGAGATTTCTTTGATGGAGAATATCTATTTGTAACACCCACCGATTTAGATTTTCATAATTATTACATATACCAAACGAAGACAACTATATCTGAAGTAGGTAAGTCAAGGCACGTAAATCAATTTTTACCTGCTAATTCGGTAATGTATACTTGTATAGGTAATACTATTGGAAAAATCGCACTAAATAAAAACGAGTGTCTTACTAACCAACAAATCAATTCGATCATTCCAAATGATAATCACGATTTCAAATTTCTTTACTATTACCTTATTTCCATTACACCCTTTATAAAAAATCTGGGAGGTGGCGTTGCAACACCAATTGTAAACAAATCCAAGTTTGAAGATATTGACATAACTATTCCAAAGTTTCCCACCCAACGCAAAATCGCCTCCATTTTATCGGCTTATGATGATTTAATAGAGAATAATTTGAAGCGGATAAAGTTGCTGGAAGAGAAGGCACAATTGCATTACAAAGAATTGATGCAGGAAATGAGCTATTCCAAAACCAAACGAGAAGAATATATCAAAGACTGCTTAGCCTTTTACATTGGTGGCGGTTGGGGCGAAGAAGATTACAAAGAAGGCTTTACCGAACCAGCATTTGTTATTCGGGGAACAGATATTCCAGATGCAAAAAAAGGAGAAGTGAAAGGAGTTCCGTTTCGCTATCATAAAGAATCAAATTTGGCTTCACGCAATATGCAAGCAGGTGATATTGTATTCGAAGTTTCGGGAGGAAGTAAAGGTCAACCCGTTGGCAGAAGCATTTTGATAACCGAAAAAATGTTACAGCAATTCGGCAAACCTGTAATGTGTGCCAGCTTCTGTAAAATGTTGCGACCTAACGAAAATGTAACACCCGAATTTTTCTACTTGTATTTATTGGCAAGCCACGAAAACGGAGTAATTGCCCAATACGAAAAACATAGTGCAAGTAACATTGTCAATTATGGCTTTGAAGAATTTATCGGTGAGCAAAAAATCACCATTCCGAAAGAAACCGAACTGAAAGCATTTACTGAAAAGGTAAAACCTATTTTCACCTTAATCAGCACACTTGGCGAGCAGAACAGCAAATTGAGAGAGGCACGGGATATTTTATTACCTAAACTGATGAACGGACAAATAGAAGTGTAAAGAATGAGTAAGACAACACCTTTAATAGATTTTTTTGACCAGACCTTCCACATACCCCATTATCAAAGAGGTTACAGATGGGAAGAACAGGAAGTGAATGAACTGCTGGATGATTTATGGGCTTTTTGCAAAGACCGTGAAAGCGGAGATTTTTATTGTTTGCAACCCATCGTTTTAAAAAAGAATGATAAAACAGGTTATGATGTGTTAGACGGACAACAACGCCTCACTACTTTGTATCTGTTATTGGTTTATCTTGAAGACAAACGAAAAGAGGACAACTACAACCAACCGCTTTTTACACTCAACTACGAAACAAGAGATAAATGCGAGCAATTTTTGGCAGAAAAGAAATTTGCAACTGCCGTTGATGATAGCAACATAGATTATTATCACATCTGCAATGCCTATCAGGCAATAGACAATTGGTTTAAAGACGAAAAACATCGGGGAGCAAAAGCCAAACTGGTTCCCATATTGATGGATGATAACAGTAAAGGAAACCGCAATGTTCGTTTTATCCGTTATGAAGTTCCAAAAGAAACGAACGCCATTGATGTATTTATCCGCCTTAATGTGGGCAAAATTCCTTTGACAGATGCAGAACTTATCAAAGCATTATTGCTGCAAAGCGACAAATACAATGCAGATGAAATCAAGTTCATCAAAATGCGTTTGTTTGAAATTGCTTCCGAATGGGATACAATTGAATACACCTTGCAAAATGAAGAATTTTGGTATTTCCTGAGTAACAACAGCAATAACAAGCCAACCCATATTGAATTTATCTTTGACCTGATTGCAGATAAAATTCAAAAGGAGAAAAAATATTTTGCGACCAAACCCCTAAAACACGCCACATTTTTAATTCTTTCAGAGTATTTGCAAGACCTTTTGAACAATGGAAAAGCAGGACAAGAATATACAAGAATTAAGGTCGTTGAAGACATTTGGCAACAGGTTACTTCCTACTTTGAATATTTCAGAGAATGGTATCAAAACAGAACCTTATATCACTACATTGGCTTTTTGATTGCCAATAAAGGCACTCAGATAATTGACAGCATTATTGCCCAGTCGAATAAAATGGGTAAAAAGCAATTGATTAAACACCTTAAAAGTGAAATCGGAAAAATCATTAGAATAAATAAGAAACGAAAAGATTCAGATGGGAATGAGTATGCAGTAGAACTGGAAAATCTGAACTATGAAAACGAAGACCAGCAAAGCAACGACCGTAAAGAAATACATTCCGTTTTGTTATTGCATAACGTTTATGCATCACTGAAAAGCGATAAGGAAAAAGCCCGCTTCCCTTTCAATCTTTATAAACAAACCAAACGAAACGAAAAATGGAGTTTGGAACATATCCACGCCCAAAACTCGGAATACATCATCAAAAAAGAAAACCAACAAACCTGGCTAAAAGACCATATTCGTTCACTGCAAAGATTGGATAACAAGGAGTTTGAGAACCTCATTGAACGAATGAATGAGTTACACCAAGCAGATGAAATAGGAAAGGAAGATTTTGAAACAATTGTAACAGATGTTTATGCTGCCATCAATGAGCACTCTGATTCTGATGAGCAAAGCAAGCACGCTATCAGTAATCTTTGTTTGGTAGATGCAATAACCAATAGCAAATTGAATAATTCGGTATTTGACGTGAAGCGTGAACTCATAAAAAACAGAGAGTTGGCAGGACATTATATTCCCGTTTGCACCCGAAATGTTTTCTTAAAAGCATACACAGAATATCCTTTAAACAATGCCTATTGGACTGCCGAAGACAGAAAAGGCTATTTGCAAAACATTAAAGATGTTTACGATTATTTTATGAACGCTATAATTCAAGATTAAGCAATGCAGTTTACACTTAAATACCTTTTAGAATCCTATAAAGTGATGATTCCACAAATACAGCGGGATTATGCACAAGGGCGTGAAAGCGAATCTGAATTACGAAAAGGATTTGTAACCAAGATTAAACAAACCATTCAGGAAAATGAACCGAAATTAAACCTTGACTTTATTTATGGCTACACGGAAAAAGCAGGAAAAGACAAAGAAGTATTTATTCCTTTAGATGGTCAGCAGCGTTTAACCACACTTTGGCTTACACATTGGTTTTTAGCTCCGAGAATTGAAGATAAAATTTCAGACGAAGCCAAAGAATACTTATCGAAATTCACCTACGAAACCCGTGTATCATCAAAACGCTTTTGTCACAACTTAATCCATCAGCCCATAACAATATTAGATGATACTGCTTTAAGCCAACAAATAATAGATGCCCCTTGGTTTATGGCATCGTGGAGCAGCGACCCAACCGTTTTGGCTATGCTTAATATGCTTGACACCATACAAGAAGAAATTACAGAAAGAGACAAGGCTTGGGAAAATATTACAGAGAAAGAAAAAATAACCTTTGACTTTATTGACATAAAATCAGACGAATTCAAACTCACTGATGAGCTTTACATCAAAATGAATTCAAGGGGAAAGCCATTGACCCCATTTGAGAATTTCAAAGCACAATTCTCAGGACTTTTTGCATCCAAAAAAACGGATTATGAAAATGCGTTTCGGTCTTATGTAAACACCACTGTAAGCTATCAACAATATTTTGCTTTTAAGATAGATTCGGTTTGGATGGATTTATTCTGGAGTTATAGAACTAAAACTGCAAATGAAATTGATAGCAGCATATACAGGTTTATCAACTTTATTGCAGAGTTTTTATTTTTTAAAGGAAATCCAAATGCCACAAGTGCAGATGCAAAAAATGATTTCGATTTTTTAAACGCTGTTTTTAGCAAAAAAGAAAATATCGATTTTCTGTTTGACTCTTTAGATTTTCTATCCTCACTAAAAGATGTTGACCAATTCTTTGAAAGTATTTTCAATGAGGTTGCCACCTTCGACCAATATCCTAAAGACTATTTTTTAAGAGCAATAACCGATATTGGATTTGATGTAAAAGACAAAACCCTTCTTTACGCCATTTTATCTTTTTGTAGCAAAGAAATTATTCAAACAGCAGATAGTGAATTGAAGGACTTTGTCCGTGTAGTGAGAAACCTTTTGCTGACAGTAAGGCAACCAAATCAATCAAAGCGAATTGAATATACCACTAATTTACGTTTGCCTAATGTTTCAGAGTATTGCAAATTCATTGATGCTTTTGTAAAAGAAATAAAAGGACAAAAGAAAAAATCGGTTTATCAATTACTATCAGAGAAAGAATTCAGCGGGTTTACCAAAGAAAATATTGCTAATGAAAAATCAAAAGCATCATTAATTGTTAACCAGCCTAATCTAAAAGTAAGCATTCAAAAACTGGAAGAACATCCACAGTTGCAAGGTAATATTTCCAACTTCAAACTAAACACAAACAAGATTGCAGAAAAAATTGATGCATTTTTTGAAATATGGGATAATGTCATCGAAGACTCGTTGATTATAAGAGCTATGCTCACAATAGATGATTATTCCGTGATGACCCACAGTTATTCATCATTATATGAAATCTGGTTCTTTGGGTGTAAAGATAATTGGAATAGAATCTTAACAACTACTGATAAAAACGAGAGAATCAAAGTATCAGAAACCCTTGATAAATTTCTGATTACATTTAACACTGCAATAGGTGCTACAACGAATGAAAAGCTGCAATACCTGATAGATAATTATAAGCCGACAGAAAAGGATTGGCGATACTATTTTGTGAAGTATAAGGCAATCACTAAGAATCCTTATCGAAACCTGAATGTTTTCACTTGGCAAGACAATCAAGGTTTTGATATAAACCATTTGGGCAATTCAGGAAATCAACCATTGCATTCATATCATTTAAATCCTTACCTAATCGTCTTGCAACAAATGTTAAGCAGCAACGATAAAGTGAAACTTTATTGGGGAAGATTTACTGACCTTAGTTTATTGCGAGTGGAAGATAAAATCAATATCCGCTGTAAGAGTAATGGTTGGCAAATTACTCCAATAGAAAACTATGTGGTTGATAAAAAAATAATTGCGAAGTATAATCCTAATCAGCAAGGCAATGAATTTTGGCTCACTGAAACAGCCAGTAAAGACAGAATAGAAATTGCCGTTGACTTAATAAACGATATATTGAAATAATGACTTGGGAATACTCAGAAGATAATTTGATAGAACAAACAGCGATTGATTTATTTTTCAATCAGTTGGGTTGGGATACGCTATTGGCATATAACAAAGAGGGCTTTGGCGAAGGCAGCACTTTGGGCAGACTGAACAAAAAAGAAGTTGTGCTTAAAAAGATTTTTTTTGAAAAGCTGAAACAGTTCAATCCCAACTTACCTGAACAAGCCTACAACCAAGCCTACGAAAAACTAATTGAAGAAAGCATTACCAAGTCATTAGCAGAAATCAATTACGAAAAACACCAATTGCTCCGCAATGGTATTCCCGTTGACTTCATTAATGAAAAGGGCGAACAGGTAAAAAACAAAACGCTGAAGGTTTTTGACTTTGAAAATGAAGACAACAACAACTTTCTGGCTGTTCGCCAATTATGGATTCAGGGCAAAAGCAACCGTGAACGCAGACCTGATATTATCGGTTTTGTGAATGGTATTCCGCTTTTGTTCATTGAACTGAAAGCTGCACACCGAAAATTAGAAAACGCCTATAATGATAATTTCACCGACTATAAAGACGTAATTCCAAAACTCTTTTATTACAACGCTTTTGTACTATTGAGCAACGGCATTGAAAGCCGCATTGGAAGTGTTACAGGGAAGTATCAACATTTCCACGAATGGAAACGCATTACAGAGGAAGACGAAGGAATTGTTGCCTTGGATAGAATTATTGTTGGAGTTTGCGAGAAGAAACGCTTTTTAGATTTGTTTGAGAACTTCATTCTGTTTGATAATTCGTTGGGAAAAGTAGTAAAACTCATTGCCCGTAACCATCAGTTTATTGGTGTAAATAAAGCCATTGAAAACATACAGCACAAGGAACAACTCTACAAACTGGGCAAAATCAGTTTGGAGGAAAAACAAAAACTGGGTGTATTTTGGCATACACAGGGTAGCGGAAAATCCTACTCAATGGTTTTCTTCTGCCAAAAAATCCACCACAAATTTACAGGCAGTTACACCTTCTTAATCGTAACCGACCGAAGCGAATTAGACACACAGATTTATGGAACCTTTAGCGGTGTGGGTGCAGTGCCACAAGTAAAAGCAGGTGCAAAAGATTCATTGAAAGCCAACAGCGGAAGGCATTTGAGAGAATTGCTCAGTTCAGAACATCGTTACTTGTTTACACTTATTCACAAGTTCAATTTTGAGGAAGAAATAACCAAGCGGGATAATATTATTGTCATTTCTGACGAAGCCCACCGAACACAAGGCGGAAATTTAGCAATGAACTTGCGAAACGCTTTGCCAAACGCTTCATTTATTGGTTTTACAGGAACACCACTTTTCAAAGATGATGAAATTACCAAGCGGATTTTTGGTGATTATGTTTCCCGTTACGATTTCAAACGAAGTGTTGATGATGGAGCAACCGTTCCGCTTTACTACGAGAACAGGGGCGAATATTTGGGCTTGAAAAATCCTGTTATCAATGAGCAAATAAGAGCCGTAATAGATGCCGAAAGCGAAGATTTAGACAGCGACCAACGTAGTAGAGTTGAACAACTTTTTGCAAGAGAATATCCAATACTTACTGCCAAAAAACGTTTAGATGCCATTGCTAAAGATGCCGTTTGGCATTTCTGCAATCGTGGCTACAAAGGTAAAGGAATGTTTGTGGCTTTGGATAAACTCACAGCCGTAAGAATGTATGATTTAATTACACACCATTGGAAATTGACCGTTGAGCAATTGGAAAAAGAAGTTGCCAAAGGAAAATATGGCGACCAGGAATTATTAGAAAAGAGCCGTGAACTTCAATGGATAAAGGAAACAGAAATTTGTGTGGTGGTGAGTTCGGAGCAAAACGAAATTCAAAAATTTCAGAAATGGGATTTAGATATTGAACCTCACAGAGAGAAAATGAACACACAAGACCTTGAAACAAGGTTTAAAGCTGTAGATGACCCTTTCCGTTTTGTAATAGTTTGTGCAATGTGGATTACAGGATTTGACGTGCCTACTCTATCAACTTTGTATTTAGACAAGCCTTTAAAATCTCATACGTTGATGCAAGCCATTGCAAGAGCCAACCGAATAAGTGAAGGCAAGAACAACGGTTTGATTGTGGACTACATAGAAACTTACACAGCCTTATTGGATGCATTGGCAATTTATGGCTCAGGTAGTGAAGATGGCGAAGGCGGTGGAGGTGAAAAACCTGAAGCACCTGTAAAGCCTAAAGAAGAACTCATCAAACAATTAGAAGAAGCATTAGAAGCGACTGAAACTTTTTTACAAGATGAAGTGAACTTTGATTTGCAGGAACTCATCAAAGCAAACGGTTTGCACAAATTGGCTGCAATGGAAAAAGCCGTGAATGCTGTTTACACCAATGATGAAACCAAACGGAAGTTTCAGGTTTTGGCAAGAGAGGTTTTTAAAAAATATAAAGCCCTACAACCCGACAATGTTTTAAATCAATATGCACCAAGAAAAAATGCAATTGATGTAATCTACTCTGCAATTGAGGACAATGTAGAAAGTGCAGATGTTGCGGATATAATGAAAAAAATTCAAGCTGTGGTTGATGAATCCATAGAAAATATGGTTGCTGAACCAGGAAACAATGAAGAAAAACTCATTGACCTGAGTGGACTGGATTTTGACTTGTTGGAGCAATACTTCCTAAAGACAAAAAATAAAAATGCTGCCGTTCAATCACTCAAAGACAAAGTTGAAAAGCAATTGAAACGAATGGTAGAACGCAATCCTTTGACGGTTGACTATTACAAACGCTATCAGGAAATTATTGAAGAATACAACAGAGGCAAAGACGAAGTTGTAATCAAAGAAACATTCAGAAAATTGATTGAACTCGTAAACTCCTATTCTGAAGAAGAAGCAGAAACCAAACGTGAAGGTTTAACAGAAGAGCAAAAAGCAATTTTTGACATTTTAAGACAAGGAAAAAAACTGAGTGTAAAAGAAAAAAATGAAATTAAAAAGGTTTCGATTGAGCTCATTGAAGAATTGAAAAAGGAAAAATTAAAGGTTGACCAATGGGCTGATAAATCAGTAACTGCTGCGGCAGTATTTAACTATGTAAACAAAACACTTTTTAATGTTTTACCATATCCAACCTATCAAAATGATGATATTGACTTAAAAACAAATTTAATTTATGAGCACTTAAAAAATCAATATTTTGATGGTGGAACTAGAATATATGGTAAATATTAACTTATAAACACCCAACGACGTGTTTTGGCATACCCAACCGATATTTTTGTAGTATAGGTGAAGCCGAAAACCTTTAAGGTAGGCGTTTTATACAAAAAAAATATCTTTATGGGACAAATGATTTCATGGAAAAAAGAGTTGATTAGGATTAATCCTAGTAACAAACAAAAATTAGAGTACTCTACAAACAATGGAACTTCTTGGATAGTAAGATTTCAAGGGGGGGCTTACGGAGATTTTAATGATTTAATCGACAATGGAAAAGAAATTTTAGGCAGTACAACTAAAGGTTTGTACTACTCCACAAACGATGGTAGAAGTTGGATTAAACGTAGTTAAAGAAAATATAAAAAGCGGATTTTTTCCGCTTTTTTATTTTATTGGTGTTTAATCTAATAAATTATAGATTTGGGAGATTGATGTTTGATACAATAGCTTCAGTTAGTTTTGGATTCATAACATAAATTTGTTCCGAAAAAGATGAATTTAAATCTGGAACTATTATTTTTTTCTCTAATAATCTGTCGATTTTTTTCTGAATTAAAGTTATAACTTTAGTATCACAATTAAAATATTCTAAAACACTTTTTGCATTAATCTTATTTCCTTCGATTGTTTGATTAAAAACATAAGCTAAAATACTAACTTCAAGATATGATATTCCGAAATGAATTGAAAAAACATCTAACTCCTTAGTAATTTCATTATATAAAAAAGGATCTAATTGGGTGTTTTTAAACTTGCTGTAAATATCAATCAAAAATTCTTTTTTATTCATCTGTGAGTAATTTATATTTTTTATTATAAAATTTTTAGCAAATATAATTGATTTAGTGTCTAAACATGTCGTTTTAGAATAATGCTTAAAATTCATCTTAAAAATTCCATCGAATATTTTCAAACGACAAATAAACGTCGTATTTTGTCATTTAGATATGTAAATTTGTATAAAAATTAATTTATAAAATAAGGGATTTGCTAAAAACTTATATTGAAGAATTTGATTGGGATGTAAAATTGCTAAGAAGTGAAATGGTGCTTTTAGGTACTTGTTTGGTAAAGGCTAAATTAAATCTTCTTTAAAAAATTATATTATAAAACTCTATTATAGCAACTAGCTTTGACAATAAATTAACTAGATTAAATTTCATAAATTCATATCGCAAAAAAAAAAATCTAAAATATGTCCACACGCAAAACATTGATACGTTACAACAAAATTTTACAAAGTTTAAAAACATCGCCTAAAACTTTTGAGGAGTTAAAAGATATTTTAGAGCGCCAAAGTGAGGATTACGGGGATGATTTAAGTGTGTCCAAGCGTACTTTTCAGCGTGATATGAATGATATTTTATCCATTTTTAAAATTGAAATTGATTTTAATCACCACATTAAAAAATACGAAATAAAAACCGAAGATTTGGAAGTGAGCAACCGAATGTTAGAGGCTTTTAACTTATTTGAAGTGTTAAGTAGCACCGAAAAAGTACAGGAGTACATCTATTTTGATTCGTATATAGAAACTGGCGAGCAGTATTTACAAAAAATTGTACAAGCCATTCAGCAAAAAAAAGTATTAAACTTTACCTATCAAAAATATTGGATTACGGATGTAAGTAACAGACAATTAGAATCCTACGCTATACGATTATTTAAAAAAAGATGGTATTTAATTGGGAAAGATTTAAAAGATAAGCAAATTAAAACTTTTGGGATTGATAGAATGAGTGATTTGGCAATTGTAAATCAAAAATACACGATTCCCAAAGATTTTAGCGTGCAAAAAATGTTTGAAAATAGTTTTGGGATAATCTCGAAAGAGCGTCCTAATGATACAGTAGAAAAAGTTATTTTACAACTAGAACCCACCCAAGGGAAATACATTAAAAGTTTACCCTTACACCCATCGCAAAAAGTTATAGCCGACCAACCCGATTATCTTTTGATAAGTTTGGAATTGTATATCACTTTTGATTTTGTAAAAGAAATACTATCGATGGGGAATTTGGTAAAAATCATACAACCTCAAAGTTTAATAAAACAAGTAAAAAGCAATTTACAACAAGCCTTAGAGCAATATTAATTTTTTTGAGATAATCTTTGTTAATCTTTGCGCCAACATTTGCTGCTTTTGAGAGAAAAACCCAAAGTAATTTTTCAACATCGCTACCCTAGCCCGAACATTTTTATTATTTTTGGTTTATGAATGAATTGAATCCCTCTTTAGATAATAAAAAACGCATTAAACCACAAGTAAGTACTAATATTCCTGATGTGATGGGTAAATTACCACCGCAGGCGCTGGATTTTGAAGAAGCTGTTTTGGGTGCTATGTTAATCGAATCCGATGCTATAGATTCTGTTAACGAAATACTTCGTCCGGAGAGTTTTTATAAAGATGCGCATCAAAAAATATTTGTTGCCATTAAAGAATTATATGATCAAAACGAGCCTGTTGATATTTTAACAGTTAAAAATAAATTACAAAAACACGGAAATTTAGAGGTAGTTGGCGGTGCTGCTTATTTGGCTAAGTTAACCAATAAAATTGCATCGGCGGCAGATATCGAGTATCATGCAAGGGTAATTTCTGAAAAATTTATTCAGCGCGAGCTTATCAAAATGTCCTCGGATATTATTAAAGGTTCGTACGATGAAACCAGTGATGTTTTTCAGCTTCTAGACAAAGCCGAACAAAATTTATTCGACGTTTCCCAAGGAAACGTTCGTAAAAGTCATTCCACCATGCTGGATTTAATCCAATTAGCAAAGGAGCAAATTAAAACAGCAGCCGACAAAGGAGACGGTGTAAATGGTGTACCCTCAGGATTTAGAGATTTAGATAAACTAACCTCAGGTTGGCAACCATCAGAATTACTGATTTTAGCTGCACGTCCGGGTATGGGAAAAACCGCATTTGTATTATCCATGGCACGTAATATGGCTGTGGACCGTAAAATTCCGGTAGCAATTTTCTCCTTAGAGATGTCGGCTATACAAATGGTAATGCGTTTGGTAGCATCCGAAACAGGCTTAGATTCCGAAAAATTAAAAAAAGGAAAACTAATGCCCCACGAGTGGGAACAATTGAACGCTAAAGTCACTACTTTATCCGAATCGCCTTTATATATTGATGATACACCAGGATTATCGGTTTTTGAGCTTCGATCCAAAGCACGACAATTGTGCAAAAAACATGGAATAAAGATTATAATTATCGATTACCTCCAATTGATGAATGCTGGTGGAAAAGATGGTGGAAACCGACAAGAAGAAATTAGTATCATTTCCCGTTCCTTAAAGGTAATTGCAAAGGAGTTAAGCATACCTGTAATTGCACTTTCGCAGTTGAGTAGAGCTGTTGAAACCAGAGGTGGTGATAAACGACCAATGTTATCGGATTTAAGGGAATCCGGAGCGATTGAGCAAGATGCTGATATGGTAATGTTTATTTACCGTCCAGAATACTACGGGATTACCGAAGGTGAAGGAGGTATTAATTTAAAAGGAATTGGAGAAATTATTGTTGCAAAACACCGTAATGGAGAATTACGAAATATTCCGTTACGATTTATAGCCGATCAGGTGAAGTTTACCGATTTAGAAACCAGTGAGATTTTTCAATCCGCCCCGAATAATAACTTTAACAATGCTGGGGAAAATGAGGAAGAAGATGATTTCCATCCACGTTCCATGACTTTCCCATCTAAATTTAATAATCACCCCGACGATTTACCGTTTTAAAACCAAATAAAACATGGATGTAAAATGCAGTAATTGTGGAACATGGAACTCGAACGTGGATTACTGCACATATTGTAATCACCCTGTTTCTCGCGAAGCAATTTTAAAAGCTCGCGATGTTGTTAGAGAAGAAAAAACGAAAGAAATTCCAGTACCAAAATTAGATAAATGGATTGGAAATTGGAAAAATTCGAGCAATCCTATTTTAAAATACACTTATAAAATAGCTTCGTTTTTTTGGATGATTTATATGGCAATTATATCATTTATAGTTTGGATGGTAGCATTAGGTCCGGGATAAAATGAATCTAATTAAATTTATAAATGAATATTTTTTTAATCACCACTCCGCCCTTAGGGGCACCTCGCCTCAAGGCAAGGAGTTGGTTTGGAACAAATACTTTTTAATTTTTTTTGTATTATACATTTATACTTTAGGTGTAAAATTTTTAAATTTTCCAGCTTGGGATTGGGTTCATTTTTATCTTGCCGATAGTTTAGCCATTCCCATCATTTGTTCCATCAGTTTAAAAGCTGTACAATGGATAAAAAATGACTCTACACTATACCTTAGCAAAACAAAAATTGCCGTAACCGTAATTTATTTATGTGTGTTTTTCGAATACATACTCCCCTATTTCTCACCAAAATACACTTCAGATTATATAGACTGCTTAGCCTACATTTTTGGCGGAATAATTTACTGGTTTTACCAAAAATCTGTTTTAAATAGACGTTAACTGCAGTTCGATTTTAATTGTGCGCTCAGAATTCAAATAGCGTTTCATATGTTTATTTTAACTTTTAAAGGTCATATTTTGCTCGCCTTTTGGCTCTATTCAGCTACAATCTTGAATTTTTGAGGGATAGCGAACTATCGAAAGTAAATTCAAGGCAGTAGATGGAAGATTCATTTGAATAGACTAAAGCAATTTCGGTAGAAAACACCCATTTTCTGCCTATAAAAAATTCAATATTGCCCGCTATTTTTTCATTTTTCATAGTTGAATCTGAGTATTTTCAGTCGTTCTGACCAGGCAATTTTAACCGAACTAAGGTTATTAACTTAATACAGTAATTCGATAAATTAACTATAAGATTATTTTACAGTAATTTTTCAAAATTTTAGTTTACATTTGTGAAAAATTTATAAAATCTTAAAATGCTCCACTACCATTTTTAATTCAAAAACAACTGAAAAACATATTTATAAATAAAATTAAAAAAATGCTATATGAATAATAGCAAATGATATTTAAAAAAAATATACACGTATGAAAAAAGTTTGGATTACCCCAGAATTAGAAACTGAAAATATTACAACAACTTTAGGCGGTACTAGCACAAGTGCTATAGAAGCTACTGCTACTTGGTGTAGTTAATTAAAAATAATATATTTCTATATCATATTTTTCATAGCACTCAAAATAGCTATTTTATCTTTAGGCACTTTACCGCATTTAATTATATTATTAAATAAGTAATTGAAATTATCAATTTCTTTATTTTTAAAACAATAAACTGCCATTTCCATTTCTAATTTCCAAAAATAAATTCCGAAATCCACGACATAGTATCCTTTATTTATATTTGACAAAGGAATTTCCAATCCTTTCTTAAGTAAATCCAATATTATAGATTCATCTTTCTTTTTTTGATACAACTTCACCAAATAATAATAAGGTTCTTTTCTATCCGGCATTAAAAACATAGCTTTGTTATAAAACTCTTCTGCTATGTTCAAGTCTTCAAGAAATTCGAAATAAATATGAGCAATTTGTAATAACGAATGAAATTTAATTTCCTCTCTATTATCACTATTATCAACTAAATTTTGATAAATCAATAATGCTTCATTCAATTGTTTACTTTCAAAAAGTTCATTTGCCAATTGAAAAAATCTATGCATGTTGGAAATACTGATTTGCGAATTATTTAATTCTTTTTTCAAAATCCTAACATCATAAGCGCTTTTTTGTTCAGTATTATTAAATTGATGAGATTTTGATCCTTTAAAATGTAAAGCATTTCTAATTATTTGATCATTAAATGTAATTGGATAATTTTCATTATTAATCAAATAATTATGAATTTCACCTTCCCAATACCATTTTTGCTGTAATGTACTAACAAATAAAATTTGACTAGTTAAATAGTCTTTATATTTAAGATATCCTTTGTAAGTTAAATTTGGATCCATAGATTTTAAAAAATCTCTTGAAAATCCTTCCAAACTTTCATCGGCATCAATTATCAATATCCAATTAAATTTAAATACACCCTCGTTATACAACTGAAAAGCTTTATTTAATGCAACATTCCTATTGTAAGCAAAGTTTTTCCAATCCTCACTAAAAACAACACCTTCAATATTATATTGCTTTCCTAATTCTTTAATTTTTTCAATTGTATCATCTGTACTTCCAGTATCACAAATAACATAAAAATCTACAATATTTTCAAGTGATTTAAAGAGTCTGGGTAAATTAGCCGACTCGTTTTTCACAATCATGTTAACACAAATACCCATAATCTAAATAAAATTAAACCTCTAAATTTTTCCTGATTTTATAATTCTTTGGATAGTAATTATTTACGCGGTTTCCTAAAATTTTAACCCAGCCTAAATTCACCTCTTGATATTTTACCAATGCCCAACCTTTGTGTTTTGTGTTTATTTTGATATCTTTTTTCATCAAATAGTTTAAAGCTTCCTCAAAAGTTAATTCGAAACTTGGATACAAAATTTTAACTTGCGTACTTAAAGCTAAATCTTGATGAAATTTTATATCCTGATGCACCTGTTCGCCTAGATTAATACCACATTTTTTAATGTATAAAAATTGAGCAAAATAATTGATATGTTTTTCCCATTTTGGCGGAAAAACTAAAATATCACTATTAAATAAAAAAGTACTATAATCGTAAGGTAATTTAATTTGATTATCTAACAATTTAAAAGGTTTAAATATTTTTTTAGCTTTAAACATACTGGCTTCGGAATTAGGCGTATGAATTTGTATTGGAAAAATACAAAAACCTTCACCTTTAACCTTATCTGGATAAAATTTATAGCCAGTTAAATCATTTGCTTTTACTTTTTCGATTCCCCAATGTTTTGGTAAATCCAAATCTAATCCACTACAATCCAAATCTTTAGTAAATTGTTCCACTAAATTTTCATTTTCGATAGAATTAAAAGTACAAGTAGCATAAAAAATCCACCCATCCTTTTTTAAAGCAGGTAAAATATCTTCTACAATTTGAAATTGACGTTCGGCGCACATATTCACATTACTTATACTCCACTCGTTTCGTGCATTTAAATCTTTACGAAACATCCCTTCACCACTACAAGGCGCATCCACTAAAATTAAATCAAACACCCCATCCATTTCACTAAATTCCTTTGTGGAGTTATTTGTAACCAAAACATTAGCCGCCCCCCATTTACTGATATTTTCGTGTAAAATGGCACTTCTGCTTCCAATAATTTCATTAGCAACTAAAAATCCATCATGATTTAAATGAGATAACAACAAAGTAGATTTTCCACCTGGCGCAGCACATAAATCTAAAAATACAGCATGTTTTTCTAAAGTAATATTTTGTAATAAAAAATCCAAAAACATACTTGATGCATCCTGAGGGTAATATGCACCAGCATGAAACAAGGGATCTTCAACGTAAGCAGGACGTTCGGTTAAAATTTCGGCAGCCCTACACCACTCCACTTCTTCTTGTAAATCAGGAACTTTTACTTTTGAAAAATTATATCTTTTAGCATAAATTGGATTAGAATTAATGGCTTTTACAAAAGATTCCAATCTTTCTGGACTAAAATTAAGTTGATTTAAAAATTCAGAAGGTAATTCTTTTATCATAAGTGCAAAGATATTTTAGCGAATATAGTTATTACACTTAGTATTTTTAGGTTTTTGATGGATTGTTATAAAAAAAATTGCTAAAAATTTTGTTCAATCAGAAAATAAATTACTTTTGCGAGAAATATTAATGCCTTAATTTTTTTATTATGTATTGGACATTAGAATTAGCTTCTTACTTAACAGATGCACCGTGGCCAGCTACCAAAGATGAGTTGATTGATTACGCAATGAGATCTGGAGCGCCAATGGAAGTAATTGAAAATCTTCAGGATATTGAGGACGATGAAGAAATGTTCGAATCAATTGAAGAGATTTGGCCGGATTACCCTACAAAAGACGACTTTTTGTTTAATGAGGATGAGTATTAAAAAATAAAAAAGAGCCCAAAAGGCTCTTTTTTTTTCGAGTAAACCTAATCGTTTAACTCTATATTTTCTTTTTTATTTGGGTTAATTTTAAAATTAGGTGGAGTAAAATAATAACTTAAACCAACTCCTAAACCGCGGTGCATACTCCCACGTTGATACCAATATCCAACACCTTCTATTCCTGTAATATTTATAGTATTTATTGAATGATACAAACGAAGATTAAAAAACAAATAATCGTTTATTTCAAACTCTAAATTACAGTGTAACATATATTCAATATTTCTAAAATCAATTTCGTTTGGAGGCAAATTGTCTGATGTAATTTGTTTATCATCTATTAAAAAATTAATTGACGGCCCTAATTGAATATTAAAACCTTGAGAAGGTAAACCATATAAAATTGGCACTGAGATATACCTTAATCGTAAATGATAATCAAAATTAGCAAAATCTGGTGAAGTTGCATTATTACTCATTACTCGGCGTTTTCGGGCTCCACGTTCGGCATATGTTAAGGAAAACGACCAATAATTGCCATTTTTTAAATCGTAAATAGTACCAATTCCACCTTCTAAACCAAGCTTACCTACAACACCAGGTCCTTGCTGAACTATCCTTGTAGCATGAGAAAATAAAGGTGCCGCATATATATAATTATGAAATCTTTGCTGTGCTTGTAAAGCAAAAACGATAAAAAAACCAACTATCAGCCCTATTTTTTTCTTCATATCACCCTAATTTCTAAAAAATATATGTAAAAATATAAAATACAAAGCATACAAACTAAGCATTTTTTAAAATTACCATTTCATTGTTCATTACTTTTTTTGTTAATACAAAAGCTTGCGCTTATTTTTGGAAATTATACATAAAAACTTAATTAAACATGAAATTTTTTATTGATACAGCAAATTTAGCTCAAATTAAAGAAGCAGCAGATTTAGGTGTTTTAGATGGCGTAACTACTAACCCATCGTTGATGGCTAAAGAGGGAATATCTGGATACGACAATGTAATTAAACACTATTTAGATATTTGCAAATTAACAGATGGCGATGTGTCTGCAGAAGTTATTGCAACTGATTTTGAAGGAATGATAAAAGAAGGTGAAGCTTTGGCTGAGTTGGACCAAAAAATTGTAGTTAAAATTCCTATGATTAAAGATGGTGTAAAAGCAATTAAACATTTTACAAAATTAGGTATAAAAACAAATTGCACATTAGTGTTTTCGGCAGGACAGGCTTTGTTAGCTGCCAAAGCTGGCGCAACTTACGTATCTCCATTTATTGGTAGATTAGATGATATAGGACATAATGGTTTATCCTTAATTGAAGAAATTAGAGTGATTTTTGATAATTATGCCTACGAAACTGAAATTTTAGCAGCAAGCGTTCGTCATGTTCCACATTTATTAGAATGTGCTAAAATTGGCGCAGATGTAGTAACGTGTCCGCTAAATGTTATAACAGGTTTATTAAAACACCCCTTAACTGATAGTGGCCTTCAACAATTTTTAGCTGATCACGCAAAAGCACAAAAATAATTCAACGCCGCACTTAATAAGTGCGGCTTATCCTTACAATATGAAAGAGAATTTCCCTGATATTTTAAGCAAAATAACCACCTTTATTTTTGATGTAGATGGTGTTTTAACAGATGGAAATGTTGTATTATTTCCTGACGGAGAACAAGTTAGAACGATGAATATTAAAGATGGTTTTGCATTACAATTAGCCATAAAAAAAGGATATAAAATTGCAATAATTTCGGGCGGAAAATCTGAAGCGGTTAAAAAACGCTTACAAGGTTTGGGTATTTTTGATATTTACATGGGACAATCGGATAAATTAGACGCCTATTTAGAATTGTTATCTATTTACAATTTACAACCCAATGAAATTGCTTATATGGGCGATGATTTACCAGATTATCAAATTTTAGAAAAAGTTGCCCTTAAAACTTGTCCGGCTGATGCTGCTAACGAAATTTTAGGTTTAGCAAACTACGTTTCGCCTTACAAAGGAGGAGAAGGTTGTGTGCGAGATATTATTGAAAAAGTTATGCGCGCACAAGATAAATGGTTTAATCCCGACATAAAAGATATTGCACATCAATGGTAAAATTTTTAAAACTTATACGCTACAAAAACTTATTAAGTATTGCCTTTATATTATTTAGTGCAAAATACCTAGTTTTTGAACCATATTTAGAATATTTTGATAAATACAAATTTTTCAATCTTCAATCCTTATTTTCACATTTAGATTTTATACTTCTTAGTTTAAGTATAATTTTTATTGCTGCTGGTGGTTATATTGTAAATGATTTAAAAGATGTTGATGCTGATAAAATTAACAAACCCAATAAAAATACTATTCATAACAAAAACGAAAAAAAGATTTTTAATTTGTACTTAATTTTTACAATAACAGGAATTGTAATTGCTCTGTATTTAGCTCAAAAATTTGAAATGATTCAACTTTCATTCCCTCATATTTTATCTGCCACTTTATTATATATGTATTCTCATTCGTACAAAAAAGTATTGATATTAGGAAATGTAATTATTGCCTTATTAGCAGCATTGGTACCATTAACATACTTTTTATTTGAGGCGTACACCATGATTTCGCTTAACCCGGAAGTTTTAGCAAAAATAATTGCATACGACAATCAACTCTCAATTTGGAATTTTGGTCCAATTTCATTTTTAAAAACCTGGTGTTTCTTTTTAGCTTTATTTGCATTTATTTATACACTTTCACGAGAAATAATTAAAGATATTGAAGATAAAGATGGAGATATTAAAATCAATCGAAAAACAATTCCTATTCAATATGGAGATAAAGTTTCATTTTTAATTGGTTTAACTTTATTATGGATTGCAGGTATTTGGGCCATACTAAAAACTTCGGAATTCAACATAAATACCATAATGAGTAAAAGTTTAAGTTGGTACTTTGCTATTGCATTAATTTTACCAACTGCATGGATGAGTTATGATTTTTATAGAAACAAAGGAAATGCAAAATTATACAGTAAAATTATCAAATACTGCATGCTTGCAGGGATTTCTTCTTCATTTTTATTTTATTCATTTATTCAATAATTATGCATGAAATTATTTTAGCTTCTGGTTCTCCTAGAAGAAAAGAGCTTTTAGAAGATATCAATCCAAATTTTGAAGTTATTGTTAGAAATGTTGATGAAAATTTCCCTAGCGATTTACCCTCTGAAAATGTTGCAGAATTTTTAGCAATACTTAAAGCAGATGCATATAAAGATTTGATAATGAACACTAAAAAAATTGTAATTACTGCAGATACTGTTGTGGTTTTTGATAATAAAATATTAGGAAAACCTAAATCCAATCAAGACGCAATTGAGATGTTAAGTTTACTATCAGGCAAAATGCATGAAGTTATCACAGGTGTTTGTGTAATGGCTGAGCATAAAAAAATTAGTTTTAGTGAAGTTTCGAAAGTGTATTTTGATAATTTACCCAAAGAAACTATCGAATATTACATCCATAATTTTAAACCTTTAGATAAAGCAGGAGCATACGGTGTACAAGAATATATTGGTAGAATTGGCATTAAAAAAATAGAAGGATGTTTTTACAACATTATGGGCTTACCTGTTAACAAACTATGGAACGAATTGTTAAATTTTTAAGCATGCGATTGAATTTATTCATTTTATCGGTATTTTTTATTACATCATGTAACTTAATTCCAAAAAAAAATCGCACTCAATTAACTGTAGAACATTTGCCTATTATTTTAAAAAGTAATTTTAAAAAATGTTCAAATCCAAAAATTGGAAACGAACTAATTTTGCGAGTAAGTTTATATAATTCCGAAAAAAATAAATTAAACGACACATTAATTGTAAAATTTTTAGGAAATCAACAAAATGGAGATAAATGGAATACTATTTTGGATATTTTAAACCCATGTGATTCTGCTTTAGTTGAATCTAAATTAATTACAAAACAATTTGATGTAGCTTTTGCTAGTGTTAAAATGTTAGGTTTTAGTTCATCAAAAAACTCGGATTCTTTCTTTTTTGATTTATTACATCAAAATGCTGGATTAAACAACAATATTTATCCAGACACCTTGTATCAAAATTTAGAATATGGAGATACTATAACATTTAAAAAGTACGAATTAGATGAATATGGGCATTGGAAAATTTTCAATAATGAAACATTTATTTTTAATCCTACCTTACAAGATTACTGGATTAAAAGGTGGTTTTTACAAGGTTATCCAAATATATTATTGATTGATAAAGCACCTAAAACTAAATCCAAATTTATTTATGCTATAGAGAATGTACGAACTCAAAAAGCTATTCCAGTTGCCAATAAAATTTTTCCCGAACAAATTGATTGGATAAGTATAGAAGAAGGATTAAGCTATAAAAAAATATTTGATGCTCAAACCATTATTAATCATCAAAATACATGGATGCAAATTCAATATCAAATTTTTAATGCAAAGGAAAAGGCAGTTTTAAATTCCCCAGAAACTACCATTTTTTACTTTAACGATGAATTAGTTCCTAAAGCCTGGGTAAAATGTTTATACAATGCTAAAAAAAATGATCATTTTTATATCCAAGCAGATTATCCATGGGCTTATGGAAAAAATGGATTATATCCTTTAATTTCACCTAAAGAAAAAGTGTTTTTTGATATTAAAGTAATTGATGTTCCTGAGAACTAAAAAATGGAATTACCTGTTTTAAATTTTCCTAAGTACAATTTTAGATTTAAAAAAGATGCCAATAATAAAGTGTATGTATATGATAACATACGTAAACAATGGCTAGTTTTAACTCCAGAGGAATGGGTTAGGCAAAATTGGATACAACATTTAATACATCATTATCATTTTTCACCAGCAAATATTATCCTAGAGCAGGGAATTAAATTATATAAAACTCAAAAAAGATCAGATATCATGGTCCGACACGAGCAAAATAATTATGTTTTAATTGAATGTAAAAGACCAAACGTAACTTTAAACAAAGAAATATTACAACAAGTATCTAGATATAATCTTGTATATGATTGTCCGTTTATAGTAATAAGCAATGGTTTACAACACTTATTTTTCCAAACTAAAAACAATCAAATTATACCCATAGAGGATATTATAAAAAATTAAGTTTAATTATTTTTCTACAAAAATAATTTTGTATTCCTGTTTTAATTCGTTTAAAATTGGAGCATAAATATTTTTATCCACAGGAATTTTTACGCCTTTTGCATTTATTTTACCTTCTAAATACAACTTTGCTGCAATTGCAATAGGTAAACCTACTGTTTTTGCCATAGCGGTTTTATGTTGATTATGCCCTAAAACTACTAAACTAGATTGTATTTTTTTTGTAACACCTTTTATTTCATACTCAAAAATATGATGCATTGCTATCATATCTTTATCAGTTGATTTTAATCGCAATTTTTGCTCTAAAATATGTTGCAAAATTCTAGCGGGACTAGCATTAGGAATACCAATTTTTTCGTGACTAAATAAACCTAAAAATGTTAATTTTTCCCACAAAGCAAAATCATCTTGCTCAATATTTAAATAACGTTGTAATTTAATTTCAACAGAATCATGAGGATTATATGCTAAAAAAAGATTAGTAAATTCACGATAAGACAAGTTTTCAGAATCTGGAATAATGTATGAATCATCAGTAAATCCCAACTGAATTAATTTATCCCAAGCTTTACAAAATCCTAATCTTCTTAAAGTTCCTCTAAAAACGGTTTCGGCATCTTTTAAATTATACAAAGATTTATATTGAGTAGAATCTCTATTTGCATAGCCTTCAAATTTTCCATAATCCAAAATTTCAATTACTTCTGTTCGCCTAAACAACTTGGTATAAGGAATATATTTTAGTGTTCCCTTTTGATAAAATCTAGCAGCTCCACCTTGTCCGGCTAATACCACATTTTTTGGATTCCATGTTATTTTATAATTCCAAGGATTATCATCACTTTCTGGAGCAACCAAACCTCCTGTAAATGATTCCATAGTAATCACTCTACCACCATTTTCTTCAATTTCATCTATGATTTTTTTAGCCGACATGTGATCCAAACCAGGATCTAATCCACATTCATTTAGAAAAAGTAAGTTATTTTCACTAACCTCTTCATTCATTTTTTTCATCTCATCTGATAAATAAGATGCTGTAAATAATGAAACTTTGTACTTTATACAAGATGGAGCTAGTAAAACATGTAACGTAGCTGGTAACATACTAATTACCAAATCAGTATCCTGTATTTGTTTATCTAAGTCCTCAGAGTTGAAAATATTTATTAATTCATGCGGAATTTGAGGGAAATTATTTACATAACTATCTTCCGGAAAACAATCAGACAATACCTTTAAGGAAAACTTACCTTGTTGAATTAATGGTTGAAAATAAGCTAAAATATAGTAACTAGATCTACCTGCTCCAAATAGAGTTATTTTTTTAGTTTCCATAACATTTAGGTTTAATCACAATCGAACAGTAACTGAATTACTGATCCTGTTTTAACCTCTATACCACTAATTGGTGATTGTTGTTTCACTTTAAACGAACTTGTATCTGTAGATCCGCAAGAAATATTATCGATTGATGCTACTTTAAAATTTAGTTGTAGTAAAACCAATTCTTGTTTAGCTTCTTCTATAGTTAAATTTTGTAAATCAGGGACAATTACAGACTTATAACCTTTTTTTCCAACTTTTAATATTAATTTACTACCTGCATATACAACGTCTTCGGATTTTAAAGATTTTCCTTTATAATCCAAAACACCTAAAACAATATCATTATATTGATAATCAGTATACATAATACTATCAACAATAACATCATAACTACCTAAATTATCTAAAGCACCCCTAACAGTTGAAGAACCAGATAAAATATTATCCAAGTACAATTTTATGGTTTTTTTAGATCTTGCATTAATTGTAATGTAAATTTTACGTCCTTCTTTAACCTGAGAATTTGGTGTTGGAATTTGAATAACTACCTCACCCGGTTTTTTAGTTCTATCAAATATACTATCCACTAATTCGTATCTAAACTCACCTTCTTCTAATTTTTGTATTGCATCATTATACAACATTCCTTTAATATCAGGAACTGTAACAGATTCTCCATGCATTGTATAACTATTTAAATACCCTAAAACCAAGTATATAACAGCAATTAATACCACTAAAAACAAAACTATACTTATAGATAATTTTTTAATTAAGTAATTCATATTCAATTTATTATTAAACACTTAACAACAATATAAACTTTTTTAAAAATGCATATATCACACATTAAATAAAGAAGATTGTAAAGATAAAAAAAACGAAATGAGCTTTCATGTATTCCAAAAAAAATATACAATATTATTTTAAAGGAAATAAAAAAGGGTTGCTTAGCAACCCTCTGTGACCCCGCCAGGATTCAAACCTGGAACCTTCAGAGCCGTAATCTGATACTCTATTCAGTTGAGCTACGAGGCCAAAATTTTGTGCAAATATATAAAATTATTCTTGAACTTCAATCATTTTAAAAGGAACTTTAATGATTGCTTGATAATCTTCACCAGCTTCTAACATATCCTCATCATCTTCTTCGTAATACCAATTGATATTTACATCATTACCCGCATTTTTAATAGCCTCTAATTTTTTAAAAATATCTAATATACATTTTGATGAAGAAGTATTAAAATACTCTAAATGAATATTAACACGAGTTAAACTTTTTGGATTTTTACTGTAAGCATCCAAAGCATCTACCAAAGGTTTATAAAATTCGATACTATTTTCTGGAATAGATCTACCTTTTAACTCCAATACTCCATCCTCTTCGTTAAATGTAATTTTTGGAGTTTTATTTGTTCCTTCTAAATTAATCTTTCCCATACCATTTAAATCTTAAACTTATTAAATTAATCCTGCTGTTGAGGAATTTTTATATACAAACTAAAAAATGAATAATCTCTATCTGCTTCCATAAAATCGTAATTTAAAGAATGTCCACTTTTACGCGCAATATCAATAATACCTAAACCTCCTCCTCCTTTTTCTCCTCGTTCTGGGTTATTTAATACTTCTTGATACAATCTTTTTAATCCTTCTTTATCCAAACTATTTACCTCGTCTATTCGATTTTTAAGCTTGTCGATTCTATCTTTTTTAATGTAATTCCCTGTAATGATATCATAGCTTTGAGGTTTTCTTCCTATCATTAAAATAGCTGCACTTTCTTCATCTCTTCCTGGCCTCTTCATTTCGTCTCTATGGTGATATAAATTTTGCAAACATTCAACTAAAACGTTGTAAACCTTTTTTTTAACCTTACTTGGCTCGCCAATGTTATCTAATTTTGTTTCCATAATTTGCAGCATACTATTGAGCATATCAGTAGTAACATCGCCTTTGAAAGAGAGCATTATATCACTCTTTTCCATTTTTTGGTAAAACTTATAAATATCAAATTTTGCAAAACTCATAACAGTAGTAAAATTATATATATTTTATTTAACAAGAAAGTTTATTATGAATTAAAACAACTAAACGCCTAATTTGTTACTGATTATCAATTAAATATAATTTTTAAAATTTTATAGTTAATACTTTTTCCTGATTAATCACTTTTGATAATTGTATAATTTTTAACTGATTAGCAATATATTCTTGCTCCGATTGCCCTGGTGTTGGAATATAAATTACAGGAGTATCTGTTATCAAATAATCCATTACTGAAGTATATCCCGATCGAGATATCACTTGATTACTTTGATTAATTAAATTCCATAAATCAATGTTATTTAAGTACTTAAAATACATTATATTATCAAAAATTTTAACTTCTCCTGTTTTAAAAACACCTCCTACAACAGCAAAATTATACTGTGGATATTTACTAAACAATTTTATACATTTTTGTTCAAATATAGATCTTTGTGGTTCGGGGCCTGATATTACAGCACAAGCAATAAATTTTTTAACACTTTGTTTATCAAACTTTTTACCTTCCCATCTACTTAAATATCCTATAAATTTTTTTGGAATTTTAATATATGGATTGTTTGTAAGTTGAGGTATTAAATTGTTATGTTCATCACAAGGAATCCAACAATTAGAAAATTTATTTATCCTTAAACTATGAATTTTTTGCATTAAACTTTTAGCAAATGGTACTTGCAAACTCAATTGATGACAAATAAAAACACTTTTAATTTGCGAATGATATGTTCCGTATCTGTTATCACTAAAAATAAAATCAAAATTATATTCACTACATAGTGTTTGCGTAATTTGATGTTCTTTTTTAATAGTTTTTAAAATTTTAGGTACTTGAACTATTAATTTAAAATTTTGAAAAGTACTTTTACTATAAGTTATATTATATGAAGGTAAATTAAACAAATGCAATTGAGGAAAATGATTTTGAAGTAAAGTTAATGCCTCGCCATCGCTAGCAATATAAACTACATTATTGTTTTGCAACAATTTATTAATTAAAGGTATACTTCTAGTTGCATGCCCCAAACCCCAATTTAAAACTGTAAATAATATTTTAGATTGTTTAGGTAAATCCATTTATTGATTGGATAATTTAGTTAAATACACAAAGTCTTCTACACTTAAATTTTCTGGTCTCTGCATAAAAAAATCATCTTGTAATACATCTGTTTTGAAATCGGATTTTAAAGATTTTCTTAACATTTTACGACGTTGATTAAATGACTTTTTAACTAAATATGTAAACTTAGACATATCGCAATCTGGCTCTTGATTTTTTTTAATCATTATTAAAACACCCGATTTTACTTTAGGTGGCGGATTAAAAACGTGCTCCGAAACAGTAAATAAATAAGTACAATCAAAATAAGCTTGCGTTAAAACACTAATTATGCCGTAGGCTTTTGTATTGGGTTTTTCGCAAATACGTTCAGCAACTTCTTTCTGAAACATCCCTGCCATTACAGGGATATGGGCTCGGTTTTCGATTACTTTAAAAACAATTTGAGAAGAAATATTATAAGGAAAATTTCCAATTACCATAAAATCTTCCGAAAAAATCTTTTGTGTTTCAATTTTTAAAAAATCACCAGAAATAACTTCTAAATTTGGATAATTCAAATTAAGATATTCTACTGATTCTGTATCAATTTCTAATACTTTTAATTTTTTATCGGGATAACAAGTTATTAAATGTTTAGTTAAAACGCCTGTACCTGGTCCAATCTCTAAAATATTATTAAAAATTTGATTTTGAATAGTTTGCGCAATTTTTAAAGCGATATTTTCGTCAGTTAAAAAATGCTGACCAAGATGTTTTTTAGGACTAACGTGCATGAAATTTATAATTAAAAAGCCTTTTATAGCTTAAATAAGATGTACAAATATAGGTTTTAAAACAAGTTATATCAACTTACAAAGCATTTTTTACAAACAAAGCTGTTAAAACACCATATCGTTCCTGAGGATTTTGATGATTGTAAGGTACACCAGCACGAATACTTTTGTACAATAAATTACCTTCATAATGATTTTGTTTTATCAAATTAAATTCGGGCAAAAATTGCTCTACAATATCCCATGAAAAAGAAGATGGCTCACAAATAGTTTTGTGTAAATGTATATCTGAAATTAATAAAAATTTACCACCAGATTTAACAACTCTCTTTATTTCAGCAATAGATTTTTGTAAATCATCTACATGATCTAAAGAATTAAAAGAACTTACAAAATCGAAATAACCATCATCAAAAGGAATATTTTCAGCACCAGCCTCCACATATTCCATTTGGTGTTTTTTGCCCTCCATTTTAATATATTGTTTTGCTAAAGTGTCCAAACCAACTCTTTTATTTGCTCCACTAGCCCACTCCAAACTTCCACGAGGACCACAGCCAATATCTAAAATATTTTTGCCAAAATATTCTTCTTTTGTTAAACCAAAATAAGTAGTAAAAAAATACTCATAATGCGTATTTTTCAGTTTACCTTCTTTTAATTTTTGAATTTGCCAAAACAACCATTCATAAAATTCTTTTTGTTTTTTTACACCAAAAATTGGCTGGAAAACCTTAGTTGCATTTCGGTAATACCACTGTAAAAAACTATTATTTCTTAAATCTTTCACAATTAAATTAATACAGGTCTTTTGGTTTTAAACAATTCCTTTAACTCTGGTGGTACACCAGTAATGGTATCCATAAATTTATCAAATTCTTCTTTAGTTTTCTCGGATAATAAACCTTGAATTTCTTCACTAATTTCATTACTCATTATCACAGGAAACTCGCTCAGCAACATTTTATCTCCGATAAACTGTCCAACCAAATTAAATTCATCCAAATCCTCTACATTTTTACCTGTTGCTGCACAAAACTCTAATTTTTCCACAAAGTTTCTTCTTGGTAAATTTCCTTCAGAATTAAGTACGTTCTCACGCATATATTTTTCGATATTTTGCCTAGATTCTTCAGAAATTGCTTGAGTTTTTTTGATGGTACATTCTAAACAAATTGCGTACTCAATAACCGTTAACAATTGTTTACTTTGCCTATTTCGTTTAAAGGATTTTTCTATCAAATAAGGTTCGTTGCTTTCTTGTAAATTTTTACCACAAAATGTACATTCACAAAAAGGTTTTTGGTTAGAGTCCTGATAAAAATTAGGTGTTATATCTTTAAATTCCATAATTTATTATAATATTTCAACTTGAGTACAAATGCCCTGGATACATTCTGGAGATTGTATTTGCTCTATGTAAGCTTTAAAATTAAATGTTTTTCCACTAAATTTATCAGCAGTCCATTTTTTTTCAAGTATAAATTTTCGATTAAATAACTCGGTATTCCTGCTAATTACTTCTCGTAAAGCTTTAGGTATTATTAAGTTATATGTCCAGTTACCATTCACTAAACCATTTACAAAAAAACCACTTTGCATCAAAGTTCCATCTTTATAATACTGATTAAAACTTCCATTTAAAAAACCGTTTTGATAATTATAAACTACTGCTGGTGAGCCATTTGAATAAAACTCCCTTTGCTCCCCATCCATAACTCCATTTCCATATACTCTTTTTGCAGCAATTTTTGAAGTTGAATAATAATGTACACATTCGCCATTTTTTAGACCATTAACAAAAACTCCTTTTTCCCTTAGTGTACCATTGTTATAAAAAAAGTTATAAGCACCATTTAAAACTTTATTTTTAAAATTTAACTCTAACAATAAATTATTTTGATTATCCATCAATTCCAGTTTTCCTTCCCAACAATTTCCTTTGATTTTTGTATTTAAATTTTTGTCAATAAATAAAACATTACCTTTTTTATCCACAACTTTTGGTAAACTTAGATACTCATTAATTTTCTGAATTTCAATAAACAAACTATGCACAGTATAATCTCTTCCTTGTAAATTAATTTGTCCATCCATATCATCCATGTAGGTATAAAAAACATCGCTATACAATTGTTTATTTTTTAAAATGGTAATTAATTTATGTTTAGGAAAAACAGTAGAAAAATCACCAGTAAAAATATTAAAATTTGCCCAAGCTAAATATTTCCTGTTTCCATCTAAATTTATTGCAAATCCAATACTAGTAATAAAGCTTTCGATACCGCCTTTCATTCGATTATACACCCAATCCTCACGCAGCACTATTTCATTTACATCTTCCCATTTTATTTTTTTAAAATCTTGCTCATTAATAACCTGATCTAGCATTCCTGAACTATACCATCTGGTAGAATGTAATTTTTTAAATTCTTGTAAAATATTTTTATCTAATTTTAAATGTGAATTATTTTCATTTTGAATCGGAATACTTCTATAAGATTTTGTAATCCAATGTTCCTCTTCTCTCAATAAATACTCTACTGGAAAAAAATTATACTTAGCATTTGTTAAAGACTCTAATTCAGAATCTTGCAATTTAAATTCCCTAGAATTTTGAATAATCAAATCAAACAATCCCCAAACTTTATAATGAACTAAACCGTTGTGCAACTGAAATCTTTCGGAAACTAAAAAAGAAGACAATTCGGATTTAATTTGCGCATTAGCAATTCCAAAACCCAAAACAAAAACTATTAATAATTTATTCATTCGAAACTCCATTTGTATAATTACTTAAATTAGAAATAATTTTAATATTTACTCTTCTATTTAAAGCTCTTCCTTCTTCAGAAGTATTATCAGCTACAGGAAATTTCGAACCATATCCTTTAACCATTAATCGGTTTTTTCCAATCCCCTTTTCGATTAAATAATCAGCAACTGCTTGCGCTCTTTGTAAAGATAAAACCTGATTGGATTCGTCATTACCAACATTATCCGTATGGGCATTAATTTCGATAATAATATTAGGATTATAAAATAAAAATTCTAATAACTTTTGAATTGCTAAATAACTTTGTTTTTGCAAAGTTGCTTTATTAGTTTCAAAATAAATATCATCCCATTTTTTTTCAGTTCCATATAAAACACTATCCATATATAACGTTAAATCTAAAGTATCTTTATTCAAATCTATATCCCATTTAAAATCCTGGTATTTACTTAAATAATTATATTTTTGCGCTATTATGAAGTAATTGTTTTTTGGATATATTTTAAAAATTTCGTTTGAAGAAATTGATTGATACTCCTTTTTATCTATTTGATTTTCTAATTTATTTTGAATTAAAATTTGTACATTTTTCAATGGATTAATCGAATCAATTGAGCTAAAAACAAAAAATCTAATGTATTTATCCCTAATAGTTTTTACTTTAAAAATATCCTCTAAACGATGTCCTTTATAATAAGTTTTGGCACCTAACCTATTAGATGAAAAATAACTTAATGTATCACTAGCAAAAAAGTAATAAAAATCATCTGCTCCAGAATTAACAGGCAATAGTAAGTTTTCAGGTTTTTCCAACCTACCCCTACCTTTATCTTTTGCTTTAAAAATATCCAAACCACCTAAACCACCTAAACCATCACTCGAAAAATACAAATTTTGATTTTCTATATCATAAAAGGGTGTAATTTCTTTACCTATTGTGTTAATTTTATTACCCAAGTTTTTAGGTAAATCACTCATGAAATTAGCATCTACAATACAACTGTATAAATCATAATCTCCTATTCCTCCCGGTTTATTACTTGCAAAATATAAAATATCTAGCTTTTTTTTATCATCAAAAAATAAAGTTGGATGTGTGCTACTCCAATCATTATTTTCATTATTTACACCTCCAGTTAATCGTTGCGCTTTTTGCCACTTTCCTTTTTCATTTTGTTTACTTCCATATATCGAACAAATCATTTGCGCATCTAAATTTTCCTTACATCTAGTAAAATAAAGGCGTTTGCCATCGTTACTAAAAGCTAAATTTCCTGTATGAAAATTTTGTTCCTGAATAATTTCGGGCAAAAAAGGTTTAGGTATTGTAACACCATTTTGTGTTTGCCAATAATAAATTTGAAATTTAGGCAAAGTATCATTTACATCTAAAAAATTTACTACACTATCAGTTGGAATTCCGGTAAAAAACAATGTGTCATTATGCCAAACTGGAGCTAAATCGTTATAAACGAAGTTTTTCGAAATCTGCCTAAATACAAAGGTTTGAGGTTGTGAAGTTAATTTCAAATTTAGTTTATTATTTTCAATTTCGGCATTAATTTTTTTTGTTACAATGTTTTTATCTAAGCCTTTATAAACTTTTAAGTAATTGGTTAAAACATCGTTAGCTTGAGCATATTTTTCAAGTGATTTTAAAACATTTGCATAATCTACCATATAATTTATAGCTTCAGGTAAATCAAAATCTAAATATTTTTTAAACCAATATTCTGTTTTAGAAGAATAATTAATTTTTTGATACAATTTTGCCAATTGTAAAGAAACTTCTGCATTTGTTTCTTGCGTTGCCAACTCTTCCAAAACATCAATTGCTTCGTAATATCTACCATCGGCGATTAATACATCAGCTATTCGAAGTTTTGTACTTTGAATTTGTGCATTAGAAATAAACGAAAATAATACTCCTATATAACTAAAAATAAAACACCTAAAACTAATCATACAGTTTGTATTTGTCTAAAATTATCAAATAAGATTTCAACTCTTCTTCCCATACTTTTTCTAAATCTTTTATAGTTTTATTCTTTATAGCTGATATGATTTTATCATCTCCCTCTAATAAACTAAAAAATTTAGCTCGATTAAAAAAATCATCTACTTTAGTACTATCGTAAGCATCTTGTAAATAATCCCAATTTATCTTTTTCCATGATAAAATTTCTGCTTCTTTAAGTTTTGTTAAATCCTTTCCGTAGCACAATTCACCTTTAAATTTTGGCTCCAAACTTTTACTAGGAATTGAGCGAGGTGTGTAGCTAAAATCTTTAGGCGAATATTGTGGGTGACCATAGATTTGAAATGGAAAATCTGTTCCTCTACCTTCATTCATAACAGTACCTTCAAAAAAACACAAACTGGGATACAACAAAATAGAACGTTGATTGGGTAAATTTGGACTTGGTGGTATAGGTAAAATATACGATTGTTTTCGGTTCCAATTTTCCATCGGAACAACCAATAAATTACAATGCAAACTATCTGGCAACCAATTTTCACCATTAATCATTTTTGCATATTCGCCAATACTTGCTCCATAAACCACTGGGACAGGATGCATTCCTATAAATGATTTAAATTGAGGTTTTAAAACCGGACCATATATATAATGTGCATTTGGATTAGGCCTATCTAAAACAATTAATGGAATCCCATTTTCGGCACAAGCTTCCATAACATAATGCAAAGTAGATATGTAGGTATAAAATCTAACTCCAACATCCTGAATATCAAATAATACAAAATCTACACCTTGCAAACTTTCTACTGTTGGCTTTCTAGTTTTTCCGTGTAAACTAAAAATTGGAATTTTAGTTTTTTCATCTATTCCATGGTCTACTTTTGCTCCTGCATCATGATCTCCTCTAAATCCATGTTCGGGTGAAAAAACCAATTTTACATTAACACCTAAACTTAAAAGTGTGTCCACTAAATGCGTTTGAAAAATTGTACTGGTTTGGTTGGCTACCACTGCAATATTTTTATTTTGTAACAAATGAATATATTGAGGAACTAAATATGCAGATGGAAAAACCTGATTAGGATTATTTTTATCCCATATTACATTCTCCGAATCAATAGTTACAACCTTATGGTTTATTTTAGATTTTGATTTACAACCAATAAACAAAACAACTAAAAGGGTATAAACAATTAACTTTTTAAATAACATTTTAATATTTTTGATAACTAATTTACAACAACATTTGTAAGTTTACTCATTTTTTAAAAAAATATCCGATTTTTACAGAAATTTTTACAATGAATTTTGAATTTTTTATAGCTAAACGTTTAATTAAAGGCAACAATAATAAACATCGTTTTACACAACCAATTATAAATATTGCGGTTTGGGGTATTGCATTGGGTGTTGTTATTATGCTAATGGCTGTATCTATAACTACTGGATATCAAAAAGAAATTACTAATAAATTAACTGCATTTAGTGGTGATATTCAAATTGCCAGCAAAGGTATGGAGGATTCTTTTGAAAGTAATCCATTAGAAATAAATACAGATTTTATTTCCGAGTTGAAAAAAAATTCAAACATTCAACATTTTCAATTTTTTGCTCATAAACCAGGCATAATTAAAACTAATGAAAATATGCATGGGGTTATTTTAAAGGGTGTGGACAAAAATTTTAATTGGGAATTTTTTAAATCTACTTTAGTTAGAGGTGAAACAATCGATTTTACAGATAAAATTTCTCAAGAAGCAATAATTTCCGAAAAAATATCTAGTTTACTCGATCTAAACCTAGGAGATCAATTTAGAGTATTTTTTGTGGCTAAACAGGTTTTAAACGGACAAGAATACATTCGACAAAAAAAACATTCGTTTATTGTTAAAGGAATTTATAACTCTGGATTATCGGAGCATTTTGATAATAAATTCATTTTTGTTGATATTGAGCGTATTAAAAAAATAAATCAATGGGATTCTCTCACTGTTGGTGGTTTCGAAATTTTCTTAAACACTAAACCATCGTTTCTTAACAACCAAAGTAGTATGGAAAAATATTTGGCTTACGAGGACGAAATTATCCATGATTTTTATTCCTACATTTCATTTTTAGATGTTAAATCTATTTTTTCCAGATTTCCTCAAATTATGTATTGGTTAGATTACATTAATATGCACATTTACACAGTTTTAATTATCATTTTAGTAGTTTCTATAGTAAATATGTCTTCGGCTTTACTTATCATTATTCTCGAAAAAACAAATATGATTGGAATTTTAAAAGCTATTGGATGTTTAAATGCAAGTATTCGTAAAATATTTATCTATCAAGCAGCTTACTTAATTGGAAAAGGAGTTATTTATGGAAATATTATTGCCTTATTGATTGCTTTTTTACAAAATCAATTTCATTTTTTACAACTCGATCCTGATACTTATTACATTAAACATGTTTCAATATTTATAAATCCTTTACATTGGATTGCGATAAATATTTTAACTATTTTTATTTGTTCATTTATGTTAATTATTCCATCCTTAGTTATCTCTAAAATTTCTCCAGTTAAAGCCATAAAATTTAATTAAAAAATCAGTGTTAACTTAAATAAAGTTTTGTAATACAATTATTTAAATTGGTATTATCTTGTTAAAATACTTCATTTAAAGTTCATATAAAAAATCTTTAAACTCACTTTAAAAGCTAAAAAATTCTAAACAAAATCTACTTTTTTTAACTTAACATTCTACAATCCAATTACCCTTATGTTTTTGAGTAATTACATATAGTCGTTCTTTTCTCAATGTAGGTTTAGGTTAAAAGAGTTGTTATTTTTTAGCAACTCTTTTTTTAGGAAAATTGTGTTTTAATTACAAAAAGCACTACTGATGATATAAAAATTTATTTAATTTTTTGTTAACACTATCTTTTATAGCTTTTTTAGTAATATCATTAAAATAAATTTTGTACGAAAAAGTTGGTAGTATTTGCAAAACACTATTTGCCCTTAGTTCAATTTTAGTTGCAGGATTGGAACTAGGATTGGTAAAATCCCTTGTGTTAGGATCGTGATAATAATAGTTGTAAGGATTAAATTGATTGTAAGCATTGTATACCGAGAACACCCACTCAGCTCTTCTGTTTCTTTTGGTTGTATATGTGTATCTTAAGGATAAATCTAACCTGTGATAATCTCTCATTCTAGCACCATTTCTATTACCGTAAATTAAAACTTCTTCATAAATTATATCTCCATTTGTATCCGCTCTAAGTCCAGGAACAATTTTTTTACCCAAAGCCTCTGTAAATGGCAAACCACTTTGAAAAACCCAATTTAGTGCAACAAAAAACTTTTTATTTATTTGATACTGTATTAGAAAATTTAAGGAATGCGGACGGTCAAAATCATAATTAAAAACCAATCCTTGATTTATGTTTTCAAATCGCCTAGTGGAAGAAGAAAAAGTATATGAAACAAAACCTTTAAATTTTCCTTGATTTTTTTTCAATAAAAACTCAATACCTTTTGCCCAACCTTCCCCATTTGTTTCAATTTTACTTTCCCAATCCCCTTCGGCGTATAAGTTTAAAAAACCATCCTTCATCATATTTAAATTATTCATTTTTTTATAATATGAAGTAATTGAAAATGAGTATTTACCATTGTTAAAATCGCTATCCCAACCTAAACTAAATTGTTCACTATTTGAGGGTTTAATTTTATCATTAGATGTAAACCAAATTTGATTATTTAATAAATTACCTGGTGTAAATAGTAAATGCGTAAACTGATTCATTTTACTGTAATTAAAAACAATTTTGTGCTGGTTATTAATTAAATACTTCAAATTTAATCTTGGTTCAATATCATAAAAATTAATTGTGTTATTAGAGTATGCAACCGCTCTAATACCTAAATCAATAAAAAATTTCTGATTAAAATTCCATTTATTTTCTATATATACTGCATTGTCAAAGTTTTGCTCAAAAATTTTAGCAGTATTTTCTACATTGTTAATTTTAAAATAACTTGGTTGAAAAAGTAAAAAACTAGATTGAAACCCGAAATTTATAAACCAATTATTACTAATATAGTTTTTAAAATTTAATCGATAAGCAACATCTTGTAAAGAAGATTGATTAAATTGATTTAAATTAAAATTACTTGTGTCCTGATTAAAAATAAAAGTATTATTCAATTTTATAACTTCATTTACTTTGTATCTGGTGTAAGACAGCTTGTTTTCTAGAGTTAAATTTTTATTTATCAATTTTTTCCACGTACCAGCTGCCAAAAAATTACCCCAAGTATTGTTAACTTTTAAATTTGTTTCTTCTAAACCATAACCATCTTCTTTAGTATTCATTCCTGCGTTTAAAAAATCATTACCATAATATACATTTAAATAAAATGTATTTTTATCATTTAGTTTGTATGATAATTTTGCGTTATGATCCTGAAAACCATAGTATAAAAAAGCATCACCAAATATCAACTTTGTACCTAAATACATTAGGGGATCTGTTAAAGTTCTTCTAGAATTTAAAATAAATGTTGTTTTTTTATTTATTGGACCTTCTAAACCAAGAGATAAATCTGTTAAACCTATGTGTAAATTGGCATTCACACTATTTCCATTTCCCTCTTTTTGATTTATAGAAACTATGGAAGATAAACTTCCGCCATAATTAGAAGGAAAATCACCTTTATAAACATCCACAGTATTAATCATATCTGGGTTAAATACCGAAAAAATACCACCAAAATGATTTACATGTATTAATGGAAATTCATCAATCAAATATTTATTTTGCCCTGGATCTCCTCCCCTAACACTTATCATTGTACTTCCTTCATTTAAAGGTTTTATTCCTGGAAGTGTTTGTAAAATTCTGCCCAAATCTGCTTTTGCTCCAATAGCTGGCACATTGTTTAAATCCTCTCCACTAAGCGTAAGTACATTATTTACATTTAACTTATTTTTTTTAATTACAATTTCATCTAACATCAAAGTGTTATCAACAAAAACAGTTAAAAATGTATCTTTATCATTAAGCTTAATTTTAGCAGATTTAAAATTTAAATCATAAATTAAAATTGTTGAGTTTGGACTAACTTTTAAATTAAAATACCCTTGTGCATTGGTATAAACTACAGCATTGTTTAATGAATCTAATACAACAGCTCCAATTATAGCTTCTTTAGTTTTTAAATCCTTAACATAACCCGAAAAGGTGATTTTATATTGAGCTACAATCGTGTAATAACTTAAAAATAAAACACTTATTAATATCGATATTTTTTTCATGTATTATAAAATTACCATCTAAATTTTATAGTATCGGAATAAACACTATTGTAAGCGCCAAATATGCCATAAGCATTGTTTACATTATTAAATAGGTTAAAAGCCGGACTGTTAATAATATTTGCAGTTTGATTTTTATTTTGGCTATTCAATGCTAAAGATTGCAAATATTTATAATACGAAAAACTAATCCGCCTAAATTCAACCAAACAGTTTAAACAAAAAACATCACTATATATCAATTCTATTTCGTACTCAGGAGTTTTTATTATCTCATTACTAAAAACAGCAATTTTAACTCCCTCATTTTTCAATACTGGATCTATTAATTTTTCAATATCAATTACTCTAATAACTCCAACATTTGTATCTAAATCGTATAATACCACTTGAAAATACGCTATAGTATCTATTGGATTTTTAAATTTTAACTTAACAGCTGGATATGTAACGCCAGAGTATTCCACAAATCCTTTTTTAATGATTTCAAAATTTAACAATTTAGAGCTAAAAGGAACTTCAACCTCTGTAGTTATAATTTCCTCATTAGGAACTATAACCTCAATTTTATAAGTATTACCTTCTTCTATTTTAGTAACAGATTTATAATTCCCATTTTCTACAAAGATTAAATCCTCTACAAAAACTCCATTTTTGTATAAACTAACATTTAAGTTGTTTAAATAATTTACATTATTTCCATTTACAGATAATGTGTTACTAAGTTGCACAGTAGCAATTTCATTTGCTTTTATTATACTGTTTAAAACTATTTTATCATTGTACGAATCAAAATCACTACGAATAGTTTTAACACATGACGTGAATAAAACTGAAATTATAAATAGTTTAAAATATTTCATTCGTTAAAATTTATAGTGAATCCCAAAGTTGTAAGGTGTTTCGGGAGTATGTTTTTTGGTGGTTAAATAATAAACTTCCGCAAAAAATCCCCAATTGGGTTTAAAATCATAAGATATTCCCGAACCAAAATGATATGCTAATCTGGGATTAAGGATATAGTTTCTTTCTAAATCAAATTTACCACCTCTACCATGATAATAAAAACTAACTAAACTTTGCGAAAAGTAAATATCAAACTTTAATTTATCTTTATTCAACAATTTTAAAGGATGAAATTTAGTAGCTAAGGTTGAATATACAACGAACTTATTTTCGTAATTTCCTCTTTCTATCCAAGTATTCATTTCCGTTATATAAACCATTTCCGTGCTTTGAACTTCACGAACTTTACCAAGTGAAAAATCTAAACTTAGTGAATAATATTTTTTAAATTCTCTTTCAACTCCTAATTTAAAAAAATGAGATTTAGAAAATCCAACATCAGTAAATATACCTCCATTTTCTCTAAAAAAATATTGTGATTTACCAATTTGATCATAAGCAAAATAAATTTCCCAATGATTATCTTTTTTACTATGAGAATCAACCGATGCTTCACTTAAAATAAATACAAATAAAAATACAAGTAGTAAGTTAATTTTCATTTTTAAAATCTATAGTGAATCCCAAAATTGTAGGGTGTTTCCGGAGTATGTTTTTTGGTGGTTAAATAATAAACTTCTGCAAAAAATCCCCAGTTGGGTTTAAAATCATAAGATATGCCCGAACCAAAATGGTATGCTAATCTTGGATTAAGGATATAGTTTCTATCAGGTTGAAAAACAAGAAATGTACTAAAAGGAAAAGCAACTAAACGTTGAGCTATATAAATATCTAACTTTATATTTTTTTGAGTTAACAACTTAAAAGGATGAAATTTTGTTGCAAAAGTTAAGTATGGAACTAACTTATTTTCATAAATTTTACTTTCTGTCCAAACATCCCTAGTAGGATTATAAATTAATTTAGTTTCTTGGTAAAGACTTACATAACTTAAAGAAAAACCTAAATCAAAAGAGTAATATTTTTTTATTTTTTTTTCAAAACCAAATTTTATAAACTTTGAATTAATGTAACCTTTTTTTGAATCAAAAAGATGATTATCTCCTGAGCCAATTTTATCATAAGCAAAATAAATTTTCCAATTATTCTGCTTTTTTGGAATTGAATCTGCGTAACTATTAATAAATATTATAAATAAAATCAAACTATAAATTAACTTTCCCATATTGTTTTTTCATCATTTTTAAAAATACTACTCTTTAATGATTTTAAACAGTAGTATTTTTTTAATTACAACTAGCTGATGTTTGAGGAATTGAAGGTGTTTTAAAACTAATACTATAATCTTTTATAAAAAAATTAAAAACTTGCTCTGAAATATCCCATTTATCTATTTCTCTTTCAATTAAATGTGTTGTTCCTGAATAAGATCTTTGATAATTATAATCTTCCCATGATCCAGCTCCAAATCTAACACTAGTTGTTAAATTAACTGAAGCATTAGTTGTTCGAGATGCAGGAATCCAAACTCCCCAAGATCTAACTGCATTCCTGATTTCACATTCAACAAAAAAACGTCCACTTTCAGGAGCAGTAGCTTCTCCAATCTTTCTTCCACTTGTATCTCTTAGGTCAACAGTCATTTCTCCAAATGTTCTAGTTCTAGTAATTAAATACAATCTAGTTCTGTTTTGAGTTCCGCTTGTACTAATTCCAGTTTTGTATACATCTTTAGATCCAATTCCACAATTTAATTTGTCTTCAGTATGATTAAAATAATAATTAAATGTTTTATTTTCTAAAGTATTTGTATTGTAAGAATCAAATACTTTAATATCATTATCATTAATTTGATTTATAAATTTAAAATTAGTATTTAATAATTTATTGTAATTTTTATAATTTGTATAAACTGTACCGTCATTTAAAATTTTATAAACATTATTACCTATTTTAAACATCTTTGAATTTTTATTTGCAAAAAATTTATTTGGATTATTTTCATACAAAGTTACTAATTCATCTTCATTATTTTCTTTTATTATTTTTAAATAATTAGAATTCTCTGAAACAAAACTCAATAAATCCTCTTTATTTTGAAATGCATTAGTATCTAACAATACTTTTTGTAATTGAATAATTTCTGAAATCACAGAATTTTCTTTTTCTACTTTAATTGCTAATTCATCAAAATCTAAACTTTGATACTCTTTTAATTTTTGTTGGTAATCCTCCATTGTTTTAAACTCAACTAATTCATTTCCAGAATAGGAGTTACTAATGTTTTCTTTTTTACAAGAAATTGCAATTACTGCAAAAAGCATAATTGCTAAGTAATTTTTCTTCATAATTTTATATATTTTTAAAATTTATGCAAATTAAAAAAAAAAAAAAAACATAAATTAAAATTTAAATTGTTAATTTTTTATCCTTCAATATTTTTTTAAATTAAAATGTTTTATAATGTTAATAAACGATATAAATACTATAATCTAATTTTATAAACTAGAAAATAGAGAATTTATAGATTTGTATTTTTTTAGAGGAACAATTGTTAGGAAAATTGTGTTTTTTAAATGAGTGTAAAGATATATTTTGAGTAATTTTGTAGAAGAAATTAAGCAAAAAACTTATGAATTTACATAATCAAAGAGTAGATTATCGTTTAAATCAGCCGATTAACGAAAATGATTTAGACAATCATCCTTTTGAAGAGTTTAAATCTTGGTATTTAACCGCTTTAAATCATATAAAAAAGGATCCAAACGCTATGGTTTTAGCTACTTACGATGGGAAAACTCCTAGAAGCAGGGTTGTACTTTTAAAAGAATTAGACACAAAAGGTTTTGTATTTTTTACCAATTACGATAGTGATAAAGCTCAAGAAATTATCCATCACCCCAATTGTTCGCTTACTTTTTTTTGGAGTGAATTAGAGCGACAAGTTAGAATTGAAGGAAGAATCGAAAAAACATCTGCAGCAGAAAGTGATGCTTATTTTTTATCTCGTCCTTTAGGAAGTAGATTAGGCGCATGGGCTTCTCCTCAATCCAAAAAAATTCCAGATAGAGAATTTTTAATTACAAAAATGGAAGAGTACAAAAGTAAATTTGGTACAGATGAAATACTCCGTCCAGAAAACTGGGGCGGTTTTAGATTAATTCCAACACATTTTGAATTTTGGCAAGGAGCCAGCAGCCGTTTACACGATAGAATTTGTTATGATTTAGAAAAAAACGAATGGACTAAATACCGTAAAGCACCTTAAAACTAATAGCTTGAGATTCTTTGTTAATATTGCATCGTTTTTTTAAAGTACATTCGTTCGGGTAATTTTAAAGGTATATCCCATTCGCCTTGATATTGAATGAGTAAAGGAACATATTCGTTTTTAATTTTATCCAATTCGATTTTTATAGTAATATCAAAACTAAACAAAACTGTATTATCTATTATCCTGTAATTACGGGCAATAATATTCATGGTTCTTCTATCGTAATAAGTATGGATATACTCAATTGTAATTTTAGAATCCTTAACCGTTTTCTTTTTTTGCACACTAAATAAATAGCAAGGAACCGAGTCTTTAAAGCTTACTTTACTAATCGTAAAATCGTAAAATTTACGCGTTTTCCCATCAAAAACATCCAAATTTTTTCCAATGATTGGAACACCCTCCACTCCTGTTCCAGGGGAAAAAATAAAAGTTTTTAATTGTTCATAGTGTTTTTCTTCCCGTGTTTTTTCAACAGGTTGTTTTTGCCTGTATGCTTGCCCTACTACATTATTTAAATCGAAACTATCCTTTGGAAAAAAAACTTTATCAAACATAGCAGCCGTGTAATAGATATGTTCCCCTTTTTTATTGTAAAATTTACCATTAGTTTTTTCGCTAATAATTTCAATAAAACTTTTTTTACGATAGATTTTAAGCTGTGAAACCCTATTCATTTCTCCCTTTTCCTTACCTTTTTTTTGATAAGCTATAATATTACTTTGAGCTTTATGCGGATAAACTCGTAAATTTTTAAAAGCACGATAAAATGAAGTGTCCGTTTTAGTCATTCTAATAAAATCCTCAACAGTAAATCCACTATGCGTAATACTAACTGTATCTAATTTTAAATCCAACATTTCATTATCTGCTTTATATTGAGCAAAAATCAATATTGGATAAAAAAATAAACTAAAAATAAAATTTCGATTCATAGAATTATTTAGGATACTCAATTCTTACATGATAAATATTCATTAACATTCGCTTAAATACTTTTTTAATTATTGAAATATCTTTTAAAGTAATATTAGCATTGCTAAACTGCCCTTCTTCCATTTGAGCTTGAATTATTTTCTCAACTAATTCTTCAATTTTTTCGGCAGTTGGCTCTTTTATACTTCTGGATGCAGCTTCTACAGAATCCGCCATCATTAAAACAGCCGTTTCTTTACTAAAAGGAATTGGACCTGGATATTGGAATTTTTTTAAAGTATCCTTATCTTCTGGAGTGTCCTCAACATATTTTTTATAAAAATATTTAGTACTTGTTGTTCCGTGATGTGTTCTTATAAAATCAATTATAGTTTCGGGTAATTTATGTTTTTTAGCAATTTCAACTCCATCAACTACATGATTAATTATAATACGAGCACTTTCTTCATAATCTAGCTCGTTATGCGGATTAACTCCTGTTATTTGATTTTCAATAAAATACATTGGCGAATTCATTTTTCCAATATCATGATATAGTGCTGCGGTTCTAATTAATAGTGCATTACCGTTAATTAAATGAATTGCTTCCTCTGCCAAATTTGCAACTTGTAAGGAATGCTGAAAAGTTCCGGGCGCTTTTCGAGATAACTCGCGTAATAATTTATTATTTGTATCTGCTAATTCGAGCAATGTAATATCCGATACAAATCCGAATAATTTTTCAATTATGTAAATTAAAGGATAAGCTAAAATAGTTAAACCAGCTGCTATACTGTACTCGCCAAAAACTGCCCAATCAATACTTGTAAAATCTCCATCAGTTATAATACTAATACCCACAAATCCTACAAAATAACTTGCTAAAATTGCAATAGTTGTATAAAAAAGTTGAGATCTGTTTTTAAAGTTAATATAACCATAAATTCCTACCATACCTGCAACAATTTGCATAAACAAAAAATTAAAAGAATTAGGCATTATAAAACCCAATAACAATACAACCATTATGTGGGAGAAAAATGCTGTTCGTGTATCAAAAAAAGAACGAATAACCAAAGGTGTTAAACAAAGTGGTAAAATATGAATAGATATAAGATTATGTTTTAACGAAAAACTTGCTAAAGAAACCGTAAATGTTACACTTAAAAGTATAAAAAACAAAGATTTATTGTTTTTAAATAATTCGATTCGAAAAAATATTAAATACAAACATAAACTAGTAAAAATTAATGCCACTAATAAAAAATGCCCAAATGCAATAGTTAAATACTTTATGCTACTTAATTTTTCACTTTTATACTTTTTTTCGAAAGATTGCAATAATCTAAATTTAAAATCATCTACTATATCACCTTTTTTTATTACACTTTGTCCTCTAACTAAATTATCAACTACACCTGCAGATACTTGCAATTCCTTTTGTAAAGCTAAATTTGTTTCTGTTGGATTAAAAATTAAATTAAACGCATTTTCGCTTAAAACTTCTTGTAAAATCTCAATTAATAGCTCATTATTTGCATTTTTTTTACTCAACTGATCATCTATATACTGAAAGGCTTCTTTTAGTGTATACACATCTGAATAACTATAACTAGCATAAAAGTTATTTTTTTTAACAAAAAAGTTATCTAACTTTTTAATTTTTAAATTCTCTGGTGTTTCTAAAACACCTCTTTTATACAAATGATTTAAAATCTTTTCTCCATTATTTTTAATCCAAATAAATTGTTCATCATTTAAAATTTTCTGCTTTTTATTTAATAAATCGTTAAATTTTAAAATTTGTTGATTTATAACAGATGGTTCGAAATTATAGTAAGCTTTACTATTTAATTTTATTTCTTTTTGAATAGTTAAAATCTCATTTTGAGTTGGAAATACTGGAATATCATAAGGTGCAATTAAATCATCATAATACCATGGTTTATTAAGCTGATATTCGTATTTAAAAGTTGATTCTCTGGGTAAGAAATAAACAATGGTTAAAACCGACAAAAATATTAATGTTAGTTTATATAATTCGTCGTGTAAATCCCTTATTTTACTTAATATTTTCATTTTCATTATTTTTTACAAATGATTTGGAATAGTAAGAAATGAATATCCTTTATCACTTAATTTTTGTAAAATTTCTGGTAAAATTTTATATAATTTCTCTTTAGATTTATCGCTATCATGAAAAACCAAAACACTTCCTTTTTTAGTATGCTTTATTGTATTTTCAATACAAAAATCAACATCTAAATCTGCATCAAAATCGCCACTTAAAACACTCCACATTACAATTTTGTATCTATTTTTTAATTTCTTAATTTGTCGGCTAGTAATCCTACCATGAGGCGGACGAAATAAGAAAGTGCCATAAAAATTATCAAATTTTTTAATAGAGGAATAATATTTTTCATTTGAAGTAAACCAGCCATTTTCATGATTAAAAGTATGGTTTCCAACTACATGTCCTTCATCAATAATTTGCTGTAAAACATCAGGATATTTCATAGCATTATTACCCACACAAAAAAATGTAGCTTTAGCATTAAAACTTTTTAATTGTTGTAACACCCAAGGCGTAATTTCTGGATGTGGTCCATCATCAAAAGTTAAAAAAACCTCCTTTTGGGAGGTTTTAATATTCCAAACTAAAGATGGATATCTAAATTGCATCCACCATCTTGAAGTATAAAAATAACTTTTAGCAGTTTGCATTTTATTTATTTTAAAACCCTAAACCTTCGCCATTATTTGGTAAAAAAGCTTTAATTTTTTTAGCTAAATCTTTTCTATCACTTACCGTTGCAAAATAAGCAGTGGTTTCAATAGTTTTTCTAGCTCGTTCAATTTCACCACTTAATAAATCTAAATGTTTACTTTGATCTAACATCCATATCATTTCATCATAAAATTGCTTTGCTATATCCATTAAAATCTCATCTCCTTTTTGCGTATTTCCAGCACTATAATATGCATCAGCAATTGAAATTGTAAAATAATTATAAGGAACTTTTTCTTTTGGCATTATTTCCATACATCTATTTAAAAGTAGTTCAGCACGTTTTTTATCACCTAATTCTCTTGCCATTGTTTTTGCTAATCTTGCAAAATTGTTTCGGAAATTCATGCACATTCTTTGTGTTTGTTCTTCCAAATAAACACCAGGCTTTTCCATATTACCCCATTGGTATTTGTTCATGTAATTTTCGTACATTTTTTCGATATTCATACCACCAGATTCTCCTTGTGTTGAACCATGTTTTACTGGTGTTAATCTATATGCCAAACCTTCCAACTCAAAATAATCTTCTAAATTTAAATAGTAATCATTCCCTACAGTTATAGCAAAATAAATTGGGCGTTCCCAATTGTTTTTAGCAATCATATCCAAAATCATCAAGCTAGATTTCATAACTGTATTTCCAGTAATGCTGATTTCTAACTGATTCACCAATTTTGATTTATCTTTAGAAGTAATAATTCCTCTTCTTCTCAAATCTACAGTGTCAATAGGAACAACTAAGTTTCTGGATGGAATTTGGTTTAATCTTGAACCATTCATCATTAAAAGTTTTTTATTTGCTTCTTCTGACTTAACAAAATTCATCGCTTCATTAATATTCATTGGAAAAGAACTGTTTCCAACCAAAACATAATCTCTTGTACCTTGACGGTATTGATCTTGAGTAAAACTAATTGGAACAGGATCAGAATCGTATGCTTTACGAACCATTTGATCAATATACCAATCAGTATTTAATAAACTCAAATTCACAACTCTAACATCTGTTCTGTAACCTTCAACATCTTGTACATACCACAAAGGGAAAGTATCGTTATCACCATTGGTAAATAAAATTGCATTAGGCGCACAACTATCTAAATAATTTCTAGCAAAATCTCTAGCAGTATATTTATCACTTCTATTGTGATCATCCCAACCTTCAACCGCCATTAAATAGGGCACTGGTAAGGTTAATAACATTGCGATAATTGCTTTAACGTTTGCCGAAATTTTTAAACTTCCTAATAAATAAGCAAATCCTACTACAACAGCAATCACAAAAGCAACATAAAACATTCCATTGGCAACCACTTCATTATCTGTTAATTGTGCAATTAAACCTATTGCTAACAAACCAGCAGTAAACAACAATACTTCGTATTTACCAATTACACTTAATTTTTTAACCAATACAGAGTTTGTAACAACTTTTTTATCTTCATCAATTTTTTCATTAAACATATATTTAAAAATTGCTAAAACCCCTAAACCTACCCAAATGGCATATGCATAAAAAGAACATGCGTATGCATAATCTCTTTCACGTGGCTGATATGGTGTTGGGTTTAAATATAAAATAATAGCAATACCTGTCATAAAAAACAATAAAGCAACAACAAACCCCGATTGCCAATTTCTTGAAAAATTATAAACCAATCCTAAAAGACCTAAAATTAAAGGGAACATGTAAAATACATTTCTGCCTGGATTATCTTTTAAACTAGCTGGTAATGTAGATTGATCACCTAAATGTGCATTATCTACAAATGGTACACCTGATAACCAATTCCCTTTTAAAATTGCATCTCCACCTTGTGCGGCTCCGTGTCCTTGAATATCGTTTTGACGACCAGTAAAATTCCACATGAAATAACGCCAATAACTGTAATTTAACTGATATCTAAAAAAGTATTGTAAATTTTCGCCCATAGTAGGCACATATACAATTTTCTTTTCCATTCTTCCTCCCTGCCCTCTTACTTTAACAGAAACTCTTTTTCCTTTAAAATCACTCCATATTTTATAAGCTCTTATATGATGTTCTTGCTGACTAAACATTCTAGAGAAATACATTGATGTTTTCTTATCGTAGTTAGGAATACTTTCCTTTCTTTTATCCGCAATTTCATATTTTCCATTAGCAGCTCTATAATATACTGGAGTTCCATCTAAATATGGTTCATCAGCATCTAATTCCCCCGCAAAAGTTTGTCCGTACAACAAAGGACTATCTCCATACTGCTCACGATTTAAATAAGGTAATAAAGAAACAATATTATCTGGATTATTTTCATCCATAGGCGGATTTGCAGCCGAACGAACAACAATCATTGCAAAAGAGGTATAACCAATTAAAATTAACAATAATGCAATGATACTGTTATGTAGTAAAGCATTTTTAGCTTTTTTACTTTTCATTAATCCCCAAACAATTAAACCTGTAATTAATAAAAAGTAAATCCACATACCACTGTTAAATGGTAAACCAAAGTTATTTACTATATAAACCTCAAATTTAGCCGCAATTGCTACCGAATAAGAAATTATTCCCTTTTGTACAACACCTAAAATACCAATGGATATAACACCTGCCCAAATTAATCCTTTTAAGCTGTATTTGTATTTTTTGAAATAATAAACATATACAATAGCTGGAATTGCTAATAAATTTAAGATGTGTACACCAATTGATAAACCCATTAAGTAAGCCAACAACAATAAATATCTATCTGCATAAGGTTCATCTGCATTGGCTTCCCATTTTAAAATCAACCAAAATACAGCTGCTGTAAATAACGATGAAGCTGCATATACCTCAGCTTCCACAGCCGAAAACCAAAAAGAATCAGAGAATGTATACACTAACGCACCCACTGCTCCACTTGTCATTATTGCTATTAAATTTGCAGAATTTAACTTATCCGCTCCAACCAACTTTTTTGCAATGGCAGTAATAGACCAAAACAAAAACAATATAGAAAACGATGAACATAAAGCCGAAAAAACATTAATCATGGCAGCAACACCCTCAACATCAGCTGCAAACAAGCCAAAAACTCTACCTATAATTAACCATAAAGGAGCGCCTGGGGGATGGCCAACTTGTAATTTAAAGGCAGCTGCTATAAACTCACCACAATCCCAAAAACTTGCAGTTGGCTCAATAGTAGCTATATACACTAAAGTTGCTATCAACCATACTACCCAACCCGTTAGATTATTAATTTTTTTATACAATCCTTCCATTTTAATTTATTTAATAATTAATTATTTTTTTCAATTGTTTGAACATTTGCTTCTGCTACTTTTTTGGATGATAATAATGATGGAGCACCAAAAAGATAATCCTCGCCAGATCCGGTTTTTGGATATGCCATTACCGCACGTATAGAGTCTTGTTTTTCTAAAATCATCATTAAACGATCCAATCCCCAAGCAATACCTCCATGTGGTGGCGCTCCATATTGAAATGCTTTATAAACCGGACCAACACTTTTAATCATTTCTTCTTTACTGTAGCCCATAATACGGAAAGTAGCTTCTAAAATATCTCCGCGATGCGCTCGAATAGAACCTCCACCAATTTCATATCCATTTAAAATGATATCGTATTGTTGCGCAATAATTTCACCAATATTTTCAGCTTTCATATGTTGCTCTAAACATTCGGGTTTAGGCATAGAAAATGGATTGTGTGAGAATGTCCAACCACCATCTTCTTTTTCTTCAAATTGTGGAAAATCAATTATCCAACCTGGTTGTAATACATTTGGATTAATTAAGTTCAACATTCTTCCCAATTCTTGACGAACTGCATCCAAAGCTTTGTTAGCAATTTTTTCAGTTGCAGCAGAGAAAAATACAATATCCCCAACTTTAGCGTCCATTGTAGCAATTATTTTATGACCAACATCCTCGCCTAAATATTTTATAATTGGAGATTGTAATTCGTTCTCATTTACAATAATATAAGCTAATCCACCTAAACCATTACTTTGAGCTATACTCGTTAATTTTTCGATTTGTCCTTTAGATAAACGAACAGGCATTAATTCGCTATCAATTTTTATACATTTTACAACACCACCTGCTTCAATCGGATTTCTAAAAACTTGAAATGGAGTATCTTTTACTTCATTCGTAATCGTTTTCATTTCCAAACCAAAACGTAAATCCGGACGGTCTGAACCGTATTTTTCCATTGCTTCAGCATAAGTTAGCGTAATAAATGGTTTTAAAATCCATTTAGATTTACCATATATTTTTTGCACTACTTCCACAAATAATTCGCTATTTAAACGAATAATTTCATCCATGCTCACAAAGGACATTTCTAAGTCCATTTGGGTAAATTCCGGCTGACGATCCCCTCTTGAATCCTCGTCTCTAAAACATCTAGCAATTTGGAAATATCTCTCAAAACCACCAACCATCAACATTTGTTTAAATTGTTGTGGTGCTTGTGGTAAAGTATAAAATTTACCATGATGAACCCTACTAGGTACTATAAATTCCCTTGCTCCTTCATCTGTTCCAGCAGATAAAATAGGGGTTTCTACTTCTATAAAGTTTTTGCTATCTAATACATCTCTGATCAACTTTATAACTTTATGTCGGTTTACAATAGCTTTTTTGGTAACTGCATTTCTATGATCCAAAAACTTGTATTCCATCCTAACAGATTCACTTGTTTTATCTGCCCTTTTGATCTCAAATGGTAAGTTTTTAGCAACATTAATTACATCTATGTGATTAGCTTCTAATTCAATAGACCCACACCTTATATTAGGATTTACATCATCTGCAGCTCTGGAAATCACAATACCCTTTACGGCAATTACCGATTCATCTTTTAATTTAGCGTAATCATCTAAATCCTCAGGAAAAAATTCGCGTGTTAATTTTACCTGAAAAACCTCGTTACTTGCATCTCTTAAATCAACAAACACCAATTCACCATGATCGCGAATACTCGCAATCCAACCTCCTAAAGTTATTTCTTTTCCTAAATCTTCATTGCTTACTTCTGGAATTCGGTGCGAACGATAAACATCTTTTACAATTCTAACATTGGCAAATTTACTTTCAACCTCCTCTTCTTCTTTATTTTTTTTAGATACTACCGATGTAATATCACTCAACTTATTGTCTAACTGATTTAATTCAACAGATTGGCTATCAGTTATTTTTGATAATAATTTCTCTCTAACTACTTTACCAGAAACACCCTTACCTGTAATTTGAATTACATGAGGAATCAACTTTCCTACATCACCAATTTTACCACTTTGAATAGCCAAAACAATTTCGGTATGGGTACTTACAACAGTTTCAATAGCATCATTAATTAAAGAATCATCTACAATATTTGCTTTTAAAAATGATTGATAATCAAAATTTGCATCTTTAAACAAAGCAACAAATCCCTCTTTTACAATACTAACGGGTATAACTTCATTTTTAAACTCTTGAATAATAGCTACATAAGGAGCTAAATTTTGCATTAAAACATAATCCTCTGGCTTACAATTATTCATTAAAACCGTAGCAACAAATTTAATGTCGTTAAAGGTTTTATTCATCTCTACCACCACTCTAGAACGCTCTACGTCTCCAGAAAAAAACTTTGCATCTTGCGGACGAACACCTCCTGTAATTAATAATTCTTCAACTCTTGTTGGCAACAATTCATAATTTATATCCAAAACTTTAGACACATCCGAAATATCTAACCAAGGTATATCAGGTTCTTGAGCATACCTATAATCTTCTGCATCTTCTTTAGATCGAATAACTCTTGTTGTTTGAGATTCTTCATCCCACATCGCAGTTACCTGATCAGGTAGAGGTGCATTATTTTGTTCGTAATAACTCAATTGTTTATTTACTACTTGCTCCAAAGCCTTTGTTATAAAAGCAAAAGAGTTTAAGTTTTTAATTTCTGTACGAGGATTTAAATCCTGTGTACCTTTTTTACGCAAAGAAACTGAAATATCCGAACGCATTTGCCCTTTCTCCATATTGGCATCCGATGCACCAACATACCTTGCAATTTTCTGAATATATCTAGCATAAATTTCAGCATCTTTAATTTGATGAATTACAGGATTAGTTACTACCTCCACTAAGGGCGTTCCACATCTATTATAATCCACTAACGAATATTTATCTGTATGAACCAACTTACCCGCATCTTCCTCTAAATGAGCATGATGCAAAGCAACTGTAAAATCTGTACCATCATCTCTAAAACACTTCACACTTCCTCCTAAAATAATAGGATTTTCCAACTGTGTCAATTGGAAATTTTTAGGTAAATCCGGGTATTGATAATGTTTACGATCCCACGAAACCAAATTATTAATTTCAGAATTTAAGGCTTTACCTAATAAAATAGTTTTTTCAACAGCAGCCTGATTCAATTCTGGCAAAGTTCCCATTTGCCCAGTACAAATAGAGCAAATATGCTCGTTAGGCACAACAGTTTCTTCATTAGAACAACCACAAAATAGTTTAGTTTTGGTATTCAACTGCACGTGTGTCTCTATACCAATCACCACTTCATAACCTAAATCACTTATTTTTTTATCTAAATCCATTTTTTATATTATTTTTTTTGCTCCAAGGCAAAAGCTAATTTTAAAATTTGTTCATCGGCCCCTTTTTTAGCTGTTATTTGTACATTGTGTAACAAATTAAAAGGTGCACTTAAAGTAGGTAAACCACCTAAACTAAAGCCTACAGTGTAAATATCCGATGCATACATTGCTAAAGGATCTTGTAAGGATTCTCCAATTTTTGGTGGAGTAATTGGAGCTATGGGTGAAATTATAAAATCAACTTTTTCAAAGTCATCCGAAAACTTTTTTTCGATTGACTTCCTAACTTTTAAAGCCTTTTTATAAATTTCATCAGAGTAACCAACTGACAAAACTTGATTTCCTGCTACAATTCTTTTTTTAGTTTCTTCACTAAACCCTTCACCTCTTGTTGCTAAATAAGTTTCTTTTAATGTAGCTTTATTTTCAACTCTTTTTCCATAAGCAATGCCATCAATTCTGGATAAATTAGAGGCAGTTTCTGCTAATGCAATAATGTAATATGTAGCAGTTAAAGTTTCTCCCTGAAAAAAATCTAAATATTGTATGGTAACACCTAAATTTTGTAAGGTTTCAATAAATTTATTAAATGAGTCTTTAATTTCTAGGGATAGTGAAGGATGATTGATAAACGTTGAATAAACACCAACTTTAATTTGCTTAAAATCAACACCTTCTCCCAATTTATCAATATTTATTTTATCCGATTGAAAAGTTGTTTGATCTTTAGAATCTAATCCAGACATTTGATTTAATACAATTGCAATATCTGTAACCGTTTGCGCTATAGGACCAACGCAATCCGAAGAGGATGTATAGGCCATCAAACCATAACGAGATACTTTTCCATAAGTAGGTTTTAAACCATAAACCTTATTATATCCTGCAGGCTGACGGATTGAACCACCCGTATCTCCCCCTATTGAAAATACAGTATTGTTTTTTGCTACATTTACAGCACTACCACCACTGGAACCACCAGATACTTTTGAAGAATCTAAAGCATTTTTAACCGCACCAAAAAAACTATTTTCATTGGTACTTCCATGCCCAAAAGCATCACAATTTTCTTTTGCAACCGGAATCGCTCCCGCGTCAATCAATCTTTGAATGGCAGTTGCTGAATAAGGCGAAAGATAATTTTTTAAAATATTTGAACTAGCAGTTGAAATTGTATTTTGCAACAAAAAAACATCTTTTACACCAAAAGGCACTCCTTCAAGTAAAGCTAATTTCTCTCCTCTAGCAATTTTTGCATCAATTAATTTCGCTTTTTCGATAGCTTCTTGCTCTAAAATTAAATTAGTTGCATTATCGTTAGCTTGTTTTAAAGCATTTATTTTATCTTGAACTAACTCTAAACAAGTTATTTCTTTATTGTTTAATTTTTGTTGAATATCAAATATAACAGATTGTATCATAACACTATATAACTTTAGGAACCACCAAATATCTACCCTGAATTTGAGGGAAATTTTTTAATATCAACTCTTTCTCCTCTTCTGTTGCACCTCTTACCTCGTCTTTTCTTAAATTTTCGGTTTTTAAAGTAAAATTTGACACAGTAATTTCATTTGAAACTTCTACAGATTTTATTGTATCAAAAAAATCCGAAATATTTTTAATATCCAAGTTTTGGGTTTCAATATTGGATAGTTGCTCTAATTTACTCATGTTATAACATTAAATGTAAACAAAAAATTATTTTCAAATAAGAAAATGAATCCTTACTAAACGTGCAAATTTAATTTAATAAAACAGAGTAAACAAATGCTTTTTATGTAGTTTTTAAAAAACTATTCACATTTATATCAACAAATCAAAAAGAAATAACAAACAGAAATGTTACAAACAAAAAAAGCCTAACTTTTAAATAAGTTAGGCTTCTTCGTCGGGGTGGCAGGATTCGAACCTACGACCTCCACATCCCAAATGTGGCGCGATACCGGGCTACGCTACACCCCGAGTCTGTTATTTTTCAAACAGGTGTGCAAATATACTACACTAATTTAATTCAGCAAAAAAAATCTATCAAAAAAAACTAGTAATTTTATAAATAGTTAAAAATCAATTAGTTTTTTATTAGTTTAATTAAACATATTATTATTTAGCATAACCAACAGCACGTAACTCTCTAATTACAGTAACTTTTACCTGCCCAGGATATGTCATATCCGTTTGTATTTTTTGTGAAATATCAAAAGCTAAAGTTTCGGCTTCTTTATCACCAACTTTATCACTTTCAACAATAACTCTTAATTCTCTACCCGCCTGAATCGCGTATGTTTTAACTACCCCAGGGTAAGCTAACGCTAACTCTTCTAATTCCTTAATACGTTTAACATACGACTCCAAAATCTCACGTCGAGCTCCTGGTCTAGCTCCTGAAATAGCATCACAAACTTGAATTATTGGTGCAATCATGGTTGTCATTTCAACTTCGTCGTGGTGTGCACCAATTGCATTACAAACTTCTGGTTTTTCCTTAAACTTTTTAGCTAAGTTCATACCTAAAATTGCATGAGGTAATTCTGGTTCATCATCTGGCACTTTACCAATATCATGTAACAAACCAGCGCGTTTAGCCATTTTAACATCTAAACCTAACTCTGCTGCCATAATAGCACATAAATTAGCTACCTCACGAGAGTGTTGCAATAAATTTTGTCCGTAGGAAGACCTATATTTCATTCGCCCAACCATCCGAATTAATTCTGGATGTAACCCATGAATTCCTAATTCGATAGTAGTACGTTTTCCTGTTTCAACAATTTCCTCTTCTAAATGTTTTTTAGTTTTGGCAACCACTTCTTCGATTCTTGCAGGATGAATCCTACCATCAGAAACCAATTGATGTAAAGCTAATCGAGCAATTTCTCTTCGTATTGGATCAAAACAAGATAAAATAATCGCTTCTGGTGTATCATCCACAATTACCTCCACTCCAGTTGCTGCTTCAATAGCACGAATATTTCTACCTTCTCTACCAATAATTCTACCTTTTATCTCATCCGATTCGATATGAAAAATAGACACTGCATTTTCGATAGCTGCCTCTGTTGCAACTCTTTGAATAGATTGAATAACGATTTTTTTAGCTTCTTTATTCGCACTCATTTTTGCTTCCTCAATGGTATCTTGAATATGTGCCATTGCTTCAGTTTTAGCTTCAGCTTTTAAAGCATCAACCAATTGTTTTTTTGCTTCCTCAGCAGTTATTCCAGCAATAGCCTCTAATTGTTCTACATGACGGCGTTGCATTTTTTCTAATTCTTGTTCTTTTTTAACAAGTAGTTCCATTTTAGATTCGTAATTAGCCTTTGCATCTTCTGCGTCTTTAGTTTTTTTGGCTAATTCTTGAGATTTAGTATTGATAGATTGTTCGCGCTGTTTCATTTTATTTTCAGCAGCTAATAATCTTTGATCTTTTGCTAAAATCTCTTTTTCATGCTCCGATTTTAACTGAAAAAACTTTTCTTTAGCTTGTAAAATCTTGTCTTTTTTAATTTGTTCCGCCTCTTTTTCTGCGTCACTAATTAATTTCTCTGTTTCTTTTTTGGTAGAATTTTTAAGCACAAAAAATGCACCTCCAAATCCTCCAAAAAGTCCTGCTATTAAAGCAATTACTGTACCCATAATTTAATTTGTTAATGTTAATACTACACAACAAATTGGCATTGAAAAATTAATTACTTTTTAAATAATTAGAAATATAGGACTCTAAATCGGTTAATTTATCAAAAACAGCTTTATCAGGAACACTTCCATTTTGTGCAATTTTTTGATTTTTTTCCACCATTAATTGAAGTAAAGTCATGGATAAAATATTAATAGTATCCCTAACGTTATAAAACGACTTTAACTCATTTATTTTTTCCGCAATTTCTTTTTCAGACAAACGAACAACCTCAACATCTTCAGCCGAAACTTTTAAAGGAATATCCTTATCTGCAATTTTAACTAAAATAGAAACTTTGTCCATTTATCAACTATTTACTAAAGCAATACATTTGTCAATCTCCTTCACCAACTCGTTGATTTTTAATTTTAAATCTGTTGATTTTTCCGTTCCAACATCCAACGTTTTTGCCAATTTAAGGATTTTAATTTTTTCTTCTAAAGACGAAATCTCCTCCTTTCTTTCGGATAATGTTTTTCTTAATAAAAAATTATCCTCTTTTAATTGTTTTAATTCTTCTTTAGTTTTTTTGTGTTCAATCACAAGTTTTTCAACTTTTGATTGCAAACTCGAAACCAATAAAACCATATCAGAATTATTCTCAATCATATTTACAAATGTAATCTTGTTATTTTAATATTACAAATATATCAATGTAATTAAAATTTCAATCAATTTAAGTAAATAAAATTGTTCAAACCATTATAAATCCTTAAATACATTTAAACAAATAGAATAATTAAAACATTTATCTGTAAAAATAAAAACAAAACTCTTAGTTGTTAACGACATTATGTTAATTTTTATTTGATTTAAAAGCTAATCTCTTACTTAGTAATTTAAGTCAAAAATAAAAAAGTCCGACCAAAAACAGCCGAACTTTTTTTAGAAACTTTTATAAATTTTATAAATCTCATTACGCCAGCAAATCTGCATGAGCTTTTTTAAGTGTAGCAATAGCTGACTCACTTGAAATATCTTCACAGTATGTTCTTAAAACAGGTTCCGTTCCCGAAGGGCGAACCATCAACCATCCACCTCCTTCGAAATGAAATTTATACCCATCCATATCCTCTATTTTAACTACTTTTTTACCACCTAAAGTTGCTAAATTAGGATTAGAACATCTTTCCATTGCTGTTTTTTTCTGACTTTCCTCCAAATGTAAATCAATTCTTTCAAAAGAAAACTGACCAACTTGATCGTAAATTTCCTGAATCAATTCCTCAATCGTACAACCACTTTTTGCCATATATTCCCAAATTGTTAAACCGATCCAAACGCCATCTCTTTCTGGAATATGGCCTTTAATAGCCATTCCTCCGGATTCTTCACCACCTAAAAGGAAATCTTTAGATATTAAATGTTCACAAACATATTTAAATCCGATTTTAGTTGTTGTTGATTTCAAGCCTAAAACCTTACACAATTGTTCTACTTTTCCTGTACATGAAAACGCAGTAATCACTTCGCCATCAAAGTTTTTCACTTCTTTTAGATACTTAATCAACAATAGAATCACATGATGTGCATCAATAAAATTTCCTCGAGAATCAAATACCCCAATTCTATCAGCATCTCCATCTACCGCAATTGCACAATCGATGTTTTCCGACAATTTAATAACATCACACAACTCTGTTAAATTACGTAAAATAGGCTCGGGAGCAACACCTTCAAACCCAGGATTTTCATCTGTATGCAAATATGTAATATCCGGTAATAATTTCCGCATTATAGATCTACCAGCACCATACATTGCATCAAAAGCAAAATTTAAACCCGAATTTTTAATTAAATCCAAATCAAAACTTGCTCGAACATGCTCCTCGTAAACTCCTTCTAAATCTGTATAAACTAATAAATTAGGGTAGTTTTCTAATTTAATACTATCTAAATTCAAACCATGTTCTGAAGGAATTATTGCTTCAATTTCATCCACTTGTTCACTTAACATTGGCCCGCCGTATGCACCTTTTAATTTGTAACCATTATATTCTGGCGGATTATGAGAAGCAGTAATAACTACCCCTATGTTTGTATTTAATTTTTTAACACCCAAAGAAACCATAGGTGTACTTGCAAAATCACTTGATAAATACACTTTAACTCCAGAGTGTAAAAAAACTTTAACAGCAGTTTCAGCAAACATTTTACCTCCAAACCTACAATCGTAACCAATTACCAAACTAGGATTTGGGAATTTAGCTTTCAACCAATTTGCAGTAGCAACAGCAACTCTTGCAACATTATCAGTGGTATATTCTTTAGCAATAATTGCTCTCCAACCATCTGTACCAAACTTTATACTTGTCATAACTCACATTTTATTTTACTAAGATAGAAAAAGGAAAAATTAAAATGAATTTTTATCAGAACTTTCTTTACGATACATTAAAAATAAAGTTTTAAAAAACTAAATCAAAAACCAACTCTTTTTCAAAACCTTTACTAATGAGGAAATTAGCAATTTTTTGATTTTTTAAATAAGGATTCGAGTCTTTTATCTCTGCATCCTTTTTTTCGTACCATTCGATACATTTTTGTTTATATTCTTCTTTTGAAAACTGTTTAAGTGCTTTTTTAATACAATAGTCGCTAACTTTTTTTTGTTGAAGATGATAAGAGATTTTAACTTTCCCCCACCCTTTAGCATTAAATTTTCCTCTTGCATAAACTTCTGCAAATCTTTCTTCATTTATGAAATTATCTTCAATTAAATCTGAGATAATTTGCTCTCTTTCTTCAGATGTTAAATCAAAAGAATACAATTTATTCCTTACCTCCAACTGACATCTTTCTTGGTAAGCGCAAAATTTCATCATTTTTGTTAACACATCTTTATAAGTCATATCTTATCAAAAATAAAAAAGCGGAAAGTTAACTTTCCGCTGTATATTAATTTAAATGAATTTCTTGTCCGTTTTTATCATAAAAATGATACTCCAACAAATCATAATCATACATTGGCAGTAATTTAATTTTTTTACCAATATTTCTACCCCACTTCCATTTTAGTGTAAAAATACCTTTACTTAAATATGCTGCTATATAAGGATGTAAACCAATTGTTATTGTTTTACCTTCAGTATAATCCTTAACCAAATTCAATTGACCTTCAATTTTATTTAAAACATTTATAGAAGAATCTACTTTACCAGATCCACCACATGTTGGACAAACTTCAGTAGTAACAATATCAGCAACCGGACGAACACGTTGGCGTGTAATTTCAATTAAACCAAATTTACTAGGAGGAGTAACACTATGTTTAGCCCTATCATCCTTCATTGCGTCGCGCATCCTTTGATACAATAATTTACGATTATTTTGCGATTTCATATCGATAAAATCCACAACTATAATCCCTCCCATATCTCTTAATCTCAATTGTCGAGCAATTTCATCAGCTGCTTCCAAATTTACAGCTAAAGCATTTTCTTCTTGATTACTTTCAACTTTTGCACCACGATTTCCGCTATTCACATCAATAACATGGCAAGCTTCAGTGTGTTCAATAATTAAATAAACTCCACTAGGTAAAGTAACAGTAGTACCAAATGAACTTTTAATTTGTTTAGAAATTTTTAAATGCTCAAAAATGGGCAATGAATCTTTATATAACTCAGTAATCTTTGTTTTATCAGGAGCTTTTTCTTCTAAATATTCTTGAATTTCATCAAACAACAAAGGATCATCAACTGTAATTTTTTCATAAGAATTATTAATCACATCCCTTATAATTGCAGAAGTTCTACTTAATTCTCCTAAAATCCTATCCGAAGTTTTTGCTGTAGGTAAATTGGTGAATAAAGTTTCAAATTTCTTTAACAAGTCCTTTAAATCCGCTTCTAATTCCGATAATTTTTTATCTCGAGAATTGGTTCTAACAATTACACCAAAATTTTTAGGCTTAATACCCTCAATGATATTTTTTAACCTATCTTTTTCTTTATTTTGTTTGATTTTTTGAGAAACCGAAACCCTATCCGAAAAAGGAACTAATACTAAATATCTTCCAGGAATTGATAATTCAGTGCTTAACCTCGGTCCTTTACTAGAAATAGGTTCCTTTGCAATTTGTACAACAATTTCTTGTCCAGGTTGTAATACCTGATCAATTGTACCATTTTTTTCAATCTCAGCTTCATTTTTAAAATAAAGCAGATTACTTGTTTTTTCTAAGCCAGCCCGCGTTCTTTCAACAAATTTATTTAAAGACAAAACCCTAGGTCCCAAGTCGAAATAGTGTAAAAACCCATCTTTTTCATAGCCTACATCCACAAATGCAGCATTTAAAGCAGGAACAACTTTTCTAACTTTTCCCAAATATACGTCCCCCACAGCATAAACCGTATTTTTAGGTTCTTTATGGAGTTCAACTAGTTTTTTATCTTGTAAAATTGCAATTACAACATCGGTAGGCGTTGAGTTTATAGCTAATTCGTACACACCACCACAATTTAAGTTAAAACTAATACAAGCCTATATAACAATAGCTTTTAGCAAAAGCTAAAAGCTTGTATTAATTAATTAAAAACAATAAAAACAGTGGTTACTTCAAAAATGCAACCACTTTAATAAGATTTACAGATTATTTTTTCTTATGTCTGTTTTTTCTTAATCTTTTTTTACGTTTGTGCGTAGCCATTTTATGTCTTTTTCTTTTCTTTCCGCTTGGCATAATTTTGTAATTTAATGATTATTAATTTTATTTTAATTCGTTTATTTTTTGTTCAATTTCTTTAATTCTAGCTTCATCTTTAGTGTAAAGCATACAATTTTTATAAGCAATTACAGCATTAGCTATATCCTTATTTAATTCGTACGCTTGAGCCAACAAAAACCAAAATTTACTATTTTCGGGTTGAACTTTGACTAAAGTTTCAAAACGAGAAATAGCTTTTTCGAACTGACCAGTTTTTAGAGAAAAGTCGCCCAAATAATACAAAGCCTCAACATTATTAGGATCTTCATTTAAAACATCTAATAACAATTGAATACCCTCCATTGGCGCTCCTCCACCTTGAATAATTTTTAAAGCAGAAGCAATTTTCTCTGACACTGAAGTATTTCCAGAAACAGTTTCCTTGTTAGAGTTATACTCAACAGTACGATATTTAGAATTAGGAGTTGGTAATATATATAAAACAACAACTAATGCTAAGGCAGATACTATAATGGTTACATGTTTCCAGTTCATTTATCTATTGTTTAACTTTACTTTTAACTCTTTCTGTAAAAGTTTTAGCAGGCTTAAATGAAGGGATAAAATGCTCAGGGATAATAATTGTAGTATTTTTAGAAATATTACGACCTGTTTTTTCAGCTCTTTTTTTCACAACAAAACTACCAAAACCTCTTAAATAAACATTTTGTCCTTCGGACAAAGAATTTTTGATTGATTTCATAAATGCTTCAACTGTTGCTTGAACAGCGATTTTCTCCACTCCAGTTTTCTCCGAAATTTCGTTAACTATGTCTGCCTTTGTCATATTTAAAAATAATTAATTTACTATTTTATTAAATTGGGTTGCAAAAATAATACATAAATTTGGATACTGAAAAGGTTTTCGTGTTTTTTTTATGCTAAGTAGTTAAATTTCAGATTTATTAATGTTAAAACTTTCCTCTTTACTAATCGATTGGTACAAAATTAACCAAAGAGACCTTCCTTGGCGAAATACAAACAACCCCTACTCTATTTGGTTGTCGGAAATTATTTTACAGCAAACTCGTGTACAACAAGGTTTACCCTATTATTTAAAATTTATTCAAAAATATCCAACATTAAAAAGTTTGGCAAATGCATCTCAAGATGAAGTTTTAGCTTTATGGCAAGGATTAGGATACTATAGTAGAGGAAGAAATTTACTAAAAGCAGCTCAACAAATTGTTACAAATTACAATGGAGAGTTTCCAAATAATTATAAGGAATTAAAAAAAATAATTGGGATTGGCGATTACACGGCAGCAGCAATAGCAAGTTTTGCCTTTAATGAAAAGATTGCTGTAGTTGATGGAAATGTTTACAGGGTATTAAGTAGATTATTTGGCGTAAACACTCCTATAGATACACCAGAAGGAAAAAAAACTTTTTTTGAACTAGCACAAGCATTTTTACATCCCACACAACACTCTGCTGCTAATCAAGCCATAATGGAATTTGGCGCATTGCAATGCACACCAAAAAAACCTAATTGCTCTATTTGTCCGTTTTTAGATGTTTGTGAAGCTTACAATCAAAAATTGATTGATAATCTACCCACAAAATCGAAAAAATTGATAAAAAAAGATAGATATATTGTATTTTGGATTAACGAAAAAAATGGTAAAATTGAAGTAGTTAAAAGAAATGAAAATGATATTTGGGCTGGAATGTACCAATTTCCTTCAACCGAAAAAAATAGTTTAGAAGAAATACAAACAGAGTTAAAAGATGAAAAAATAAGTAAACAGGACTTTAAAAAACATCTACTTACACACTTAAATATATACTATTGTTTCAAAATAGTAAATCTAGAAATTAAAAACCCAAATTCAACATTTGAAGACCCTAATCAATTAATAAATTGGGGAATTCCTAAAATTATAAAAGATTACCTAATTGCTAAAATGAAAACTTAACTCCTGCTAAAAAGTTAATACCGTAATTAGGATATTGATTCCATCTTTGGTGGTTTTGACTTAAAATATTGTTCACTAAAATAAAAGCACCAAAAGTTTTGGAATAAGCATAATTAACGTTTAAGTTAAAATCCAAAATAGGTTTTAATTCTTTAGTAGCAACATTTTGAAAAGGATCATCTGTTATTGCTTCTGCAGCAGCCAATTGTTTTCCAAAATAATACAAATCTAAACCTATATCTAATTTATTTTGAAATTTATAATTGGCACCTAATTGTGCATATGTTGCAGGTTTATGAAATGCAACATGTTGGAAAGTACTATACGAATTGTATTGAAACAAAGCTCTAGAACGAATTTTTTTCCAATCGTAGTTTACCTCACCAAACAACATACTGTGTGTCATATCGGTTTGAAAAATTGTAAACTTTCTTGCTCCAACAGAACTAAAATCATTTACAAAAAGTATTGCATCTTTAAATTCAGACTGTTGAAAACCAACATTAAAGCTTGCATGTTTATTTATTGCACCTTTTACACCACCTTTTATATTGTATAAATTATTTACATTATACTGAGGTAAAACAGAATTTATAAAAGGATTGGCTTGATAATAAGTTAGATTGTGATGACGCGTAAAACCGCCATCAAATTTTGTGTAAATGATTAAATAATCCTTCACTAAATTAAATGTTCCATCAAAATAACCGTAATTATAAAAACCTCTTTCATCCTCTGTTAAATAATTGATAATAAAACCAGCTGTAATATCAAAATCTTTATTTTTTACATTGTAAGTAGGCACTAATTGAAATAAATTAGATTGCATAGCGCCAATACTATTTTTACTATTTAAATACGAAGATGAAAAATTTACACGCCAAAAACCATCCAATAAACCATTTAAAAATTGCCACTTTGCAAATTTACCAACATTAGCTTTTACAGTTAATAAATGCTCGTTAATTTCATTAGTTGCAGTAAACAAATTGTATTGTGCATTTACAGCATAATCTAATTCATCCAAATTACTTTTATTTTTTTTCAAATCAAAGTTAGTTTGCCAATTGGTGTAATTTAATTTATTGGAATCCGATGAAAAATTAAACAATTCAGGATTATAACCATACCATCTAAAAGTATTGTAATCCACATTTGTTTTTGCCGAAAGTGTAAGTTTTTCCCCAATCTTTTTTCCGTAAACACCTAAGTTATTTTCAGAAAATCTACTATCTTTTAAATCCTGAACATTCATCCCCGAAGAAAAATGTCTGCCATAAACACCAGCATTGTATTTTTTATTTCGAGTTAGACCGTATGAAAAATCTAAATATGGTAAGGATACGAAATCATTCGCACCTAAAAAAACATGACCATTATACAATCTATCCAAAGGCTCCAACACAGCAATTTTTGGAGGTTTAATCACACTTGGTTCGTATGCTCCAGGTACTTTTTTATCCTTTACTGTATAAGAAAAGGTTTCGGTTATTTTCACGGTATCTTTAAAAACAGGATCTAAAGGAATTTTTTTACCTTTTTCGTAAGAAATATCCCCTTTACCAGTTACCACAATAATTTCTTTTTTATCATCCAACTGTGCTTTCGAAGAAAAAACAACAATCAAAACAAAAAATAAGGATAATAAAACTCTTAATTTAAAATTTTCAAAACTTTTCATACCACTAAATCAATTATAATTTTATCTATTAATTTGCTCGTTTAATTTTTTAGTTTCTTCATCTTCTACTCCAATTTGCCAATTTTCTTCTTTTACATCAGTTTTTTTCAACTGAGCTTTTTCCAACTCATCAATTGCCATTAACTTATCCTGAGCCAACTTATTTAATTCGGCATTTTTATTATTATCCAAAACCATTTTTAAAATATATTTTGCTTGAAAAAAATCGTTTTGTTTAACCATATTATCGCTAATTAAAATAAAACCTTTGGTTACCCAATAAGGAAAATTTTGATATTTTTTAATATAAACATAAACAGCATCCGTTGATTCTTTGTAACGCTCTTGCAAATAATCTATATAAGCCAAATTATAGTTTGCTTCAGCACCAATTTCTCTTTGTAAATCGGCAATTTTTCCAAATGCCATTTTTGCATTATCAAATTCAAATAAATTTAAGTAAGCCAATCCCATAATAGAATATGCCTTATGTACCATATTGGTTTCTACACCTTTTAAAGCAACAGTTTTTTTAGCATAATCCACTGTATTTTTATAATCAGCTTCAGCATAATAAGCATTCATCAAACCTACAATTGCATCATTTTTATAGTTATCAAAATTAGAAATCTCCTCCAAGGCTTTATATCTAGTTATTGCTTTACTAAAAGATTTTTGCTTACTATAAATTTGAGCTGTATTAAACAAAGCATTTTCGGTATATTCACCTTGAGGTTGAGCAATCAACAACTCATAATTCACAATTGCATTTAAAGTATCTTTTAACTGCAAGTATGAATCTGCTAAAAAGTAATATGCTGAAGTTTTAAATAACGGATTATTAAAATCGTTTAAATATGTTGAAAATGATTTAGCAGCTTGTTTAAAATCATTTTCGAAATAATGTTTTTTAGCCGCATTATAAAAAGTAGAATCTTTTTCGGAAACACTTAAAGATGGTAATCCTGCCTTTTGTCGGAAACTCAAATGTTTTTCAGGATTTCCTACATAATTTTCACAAGTTTCTTTATGTGCTATAATTCCTTCTCTAGCCTCTTTAGATTGCGTATTTAAAAAAACGGCTTTTTCGAAAGCATCCAATGCTTTTTCGTAATCTTTTTGTAAGCGATAAGCAAATCCAGCATTAATTAAAGCTTTTTGATGTAATAGTATATTATTAGCGTTTTTAGCAATTAATTCATTAAAATAACGTAAAGCAACAGGATAATCTCTAATATGCTTTAAATATGTTTCTCCAATATTTAACCTAGCTTCTCCTGCATATTTCGAATTTGGAAATTTTGTAATTAATTCCTCCAAAGCATCTACTTGTTGAGGATATTCATTTAACAATCTATAAGCTTGTGATTTTTGAAAATATGCATAATCTACATTACCCTGATTCGCTTGAATCACCTGCTGATAATGATCTATAGCCAATTTTAAATCTGCTTCCGAATTTCTTAAAATCAAAAAACCATCAGCAATTCTAATTCTTGCATCAATTGTTTTAGGATTAATAGTTTTATCCGCTAAAATATAATTTCTAAATGATCGAATTGCTGGCCCATATTCCAATTTTCCCAAATGTGCATAAGCTAAACTATATTCCACATTTTTAAATTCGGGCAACAAAATTGCTGTTCGTGCATTTTTAAAACGGTTGTAGTAACTAATAGCTAAATCAAAATTATCTAATCTAAAATTTGATTCAGCTATCCAAAACAAACACAAAGCTGAAATTTGATCATCCACCGGATATTTAGCCGAATTTTCGAACATTTTAATCGCCATTTTAAAATTTTCTCCATCCGTTTTTCCATAACTAATCTTTTGATTGTTAAACAATTCAACACCACGGTAATAACTAATTTTTTGATAAGCGTATTGTAGTTCTAAATTTTTATTGCTTATACCTTCCAAAGCTGTTAAAGCTTTTTCATAATTTTTTGTATTTAAGTAAACATTTAACAAATACTTTTTTGCCTCGTCCACTCTTAAAGATTGAGGGAATTTTTTAATATAAGTTTCCATCGCAATTATGGATTCATGATATGGGTCAATATCCAATTCGTAACTTAATTTAGCATAATTAAATAATGCATCTTCCATAATTAAAATATCATAATCCATTTTTGATGAAAATCGATATGCATTACGTGCTGATTTTTTATTGCCTTCCTTTAAATAAATATCTCCTAAGTAATACAAAGACATCATTCCTATTAAAGATTCAATATCTGCTGTTTTTTGAAACTGTATTTTTGCCGATGAATAATCGCCTGTTTTCCACAAAGCATATGCAAATTGATAGCGCGATTGATCATCAACAGTTTTTGTGTTATCTACAAAGAATTTTAAATGAATAGCTGCATTTTTAAAATCATTTTTTTCGTAGTATGCCTCTCCTAACATTCGAGAAATTTCATCTGCTTTTCTGGCAGAACCAGACTCTAATAAACCTGGAGCATAAGCAATCAAATCATCGTATTTTTTTTGTAAATAATAAATTTGAACGATATAATATGGCGCAACAGCTTCAAAATCTGGGTGTTTTACTAATTTTTTAAAACTACTTAAAGCTGGATCAAGTTTATTATTTTCGTACTGAATGTGGGCATAATAAAATAAAGCTGGAGCTCCATAAACACTAGCAGTATCTTTTTGTGCCTCAAAAAATAAACCTTCTGCTTTTTCGGCATCGTTTTGTTTTAAATTGGCATAACCATATTTAAAATAATATTCGGATAATTCATAATTTTCTAAATCATTTGGTTCAACCTGACTTAACCATTCTATCGTTTTTTTCCAATTATTTAATCTGTAATTATACCTTCCTAATTGAAATCTTGCTTTACGAATTTTAGGGTTTTGTGGGTGATTTTTGATGAAATCTAAAAACATTTGCTCAGCATCATCATTAAAAAGTTCTAATGCACACAAAGCTTCGTGGTATTCTGCCGACATTTTTATTTCCGAATGTTCATCCTGAATTCTTTTTGCAACTTTAGCAAACTTTTTTTGAGCGATACTATACTTTTTTAAATCAAACATTAATACAGCTTGCTCATAATCCGCATCTTCATTTGCATACTTTAAAGTTTTTTGCGCACTTAACTGCAAACTTAACAATACTAAAAGCACTAATAACTTGTTCATTTTTAAATATTTATTTAAATTATAACTTATCAAAATCTTTAAATTACTCAAAAAAAACAAATTTAAATTCATATTTCGTTTTATTATAGATACTACTTACTTAATTATTAACTGTTATATGTTTACACTCGTGAATGAAGGATTAGAAAAATTTATTTTGAAAGAAAATTAAATACCAATTTAAAATTTTATATTTGTACAATTACTCATTTTTTGAATTTAAATTATTGATATTCAAAAAAATAAACAACTTCACTTATCAAATGAAAAGATTTTTTTTATTGTATTTGATTTTTGTTAATCTTACTGTTTTTGGACAGTTTGAAAAAACACTAAGCTATTCTGATACAGTAAATTTTAAAAGAATTGCTTTTGTTCATACATCAATTGCAACAACAACAGTTGGAAGTTTTATTGGATTATACCATTTGTGGTACAAAAATTACCCTCGTTCCAATTTTCATTTATTTAACGACAATAAAGGGTGGTTACAAATAGATAAATTTGGTCATTTTTACACCGCATACGCCTATTCTAAAAACATCGCCGAAACATATAGGTGGGCTGGTGTTTCTCAAAATAAAAGTAGTATTTATGGTGCTATTGGAGGATTTACTTATCAATTAGTAATTGAAATTTTAGATGGACATTCGGCTCAATGGGGATTCTCGATGGGCGATATTACTGCGAACACTATTGGCTCTTCGTTATTTTTACTTCAAGAATTAGCTTGGAAAAAACAAATTATTCAGCCTAAATTTTCTTTTAAATATATGAATTACCCTGATGATGTAAAACAAAGAGCTAATGATTTGTTTGGTTCTTCAATTAGTCAGCGTATTTTAAAAGATTACAACGCTCAAACCTACTGGTTTTCTTTCAATCCTCAATATCTTTTGGGCTTTAAAAACGATAATAAATTTAGTTTTATAAATTTATCTTTTGGATATGGTGCAGAAAACATGTATGGAACATTTTTTAACTCATTTAAAATGAACGGTGAAACTTTTGATAGATCCGATTTGGTAAGATACAGACAGTTTTACATATCTCCTGATATTGATTTTACAAAAATTAAAACAAAATCTAAACCTTTAAAGGCTTTATTTTTTATTTTAAGCTCCATTAAAATGCCTTTACCCGGAATAGAATACAATTCTTTAAATGAATTAAAATTCCACTGGGTTATTTTTTAAACAATTTCCCTAAGTATTTTTTTGTTACCAAATTACCAAGCTCTCTTTATGATTTAAACCCTTTAATCATAATACTATGGCTGGTAAAAATGAAACTCCCCGACAAAAAATGATCGGTTTAATGTACCTTGTATTGTTGGCAATGCTTGCATTAAACGCTTCTAAAGATTTATTAAATGCTTTTTTATATTTAGATAATGGCATTAATTTAAACAATCAAAATTTTTCGGTTAACAACCAAAATATTGTAGATAAAATTGCTTTAAATGCTGCTACAGGATCTAAAAAAGCTATCGATAATTTGAAAATTGCGCAGGAAATCAATCAAAAATCAAACTCGATTATCAACTTAATTGATCAATATAAAAAAGATATAATCGAAAATGGTGGTGGTTTGGACGAAAACGGAATTCCTATTGCAAAAGACAATCAGGATATTGGTGCACATTATTTAATTTTTGAAAAAAAAGGAGAAAATTTACGCAATGAAATGGCAAAATTTAAAAGTTTTTTGGTCCAACAAATTGATTCAAACGATAAAGAAATTATACAATCTATCGAAAATCTTTTAAACACGCCTGATTATGTGGATTATGAAGGAACTAAATCACCTTGGGAAAACGGACTTTCCGAGCATTTACCACTAGTTGCAGTAACCGCAAACTTAAGTAATATCCAAACCTATGTTCAAAGCAGTAGCGCTCAGGTTTTAAGTTACTTACAAGAGCAAATTTCATCCGATAGTTACAAAGTAAACCAAATTATGGCAACAGTTTTACCGCACGAAAGTTATATTTTAAGTGGAGATGAATTTAAAGCTGAAATTTTTTTAGCTGCTGCCGATACTACTCAAGAACCAATAATTGTAGTTGGAAATTACAACGAAAGCTTATTTAAAGAAAAAAATGTTGTTGAATTTTTAGGTAAAACAGATACTTTAAAAGCAAGTAAAGGCAAAGGTTTTTACAGTACAAGATCTCAAAATTTAGGCAGCAATACCATTAAAGGAATTATGTTTGTTCCGCACCCCAATCCTAAAATGAAAGGTAAATTTTTACAATACCCTTTTCAAAACCAGTATACTGTTGGCGCTCCTTCAGCAGTTATTTCTAGCAGTCAGCTCCAAATGATGTACATGGGTATCGAAAATATTATCGAAGTTTCTGCATCAGGTATTCAAAACAATCAAATTAATTTGTATTCTCCTCAAGCTGATGTATTTAAAAAAAATAATGGTGTATATTCAATAATTCCAAAAAAGTTAGGAAATATTGATTTAGAAGTAATTTACACAAATGAGAACGGACACAAAAAAATAATTGGAAAACAAACTTGGAAATCTAACCGATTACCCAAACCAGAAATTGAATTTATGAAGAAAGATTTAGAAAAAAGTTACGCTAAAGGTGCTTTTGAAATCCCTTTATATCAATATTTTACTACAAAATATCCAACAGGATTTCCAGTTACTACTTCCCCAATATTAAAATCATGTGATGTTGAATTTACCATTCAAGGTCAATTGTACCTTGTAAAATTAGATAAAGGAAAATTCAACAATGATTTCAAAAGAAATATTGATAAAACAAGGCCAGGAGACAAATTAGAAATTAACATTCAAGCAAAAACACCTGATGGAATTACGCATACCATTACAGAAAAAATAATTTTAAGATAACCTCCACTCACCCCTAAAATTTTTAGGGGTGATTTTTTTTAAATAATTTTTAGTTTTAAAATATTTTAATAATTTCGC
>JACCED010999061.1_pt1 | contig 78345 bp, 58 predicted proteins | sample 7455021 | NCBI WGS metagenome assembly JACCED01 (sample SAMN15323456, study PRJNA562643) | freshwater metagenome | isolation source: river surface water | place: USA:Blue River Watershed | collected 2017-08-19 | reverse complement strand
CGGCGCTGCGTTCGGCGGCGAGGCCGAGTTCGATGAGCCGGGTGACGCGTGCCGCGTCATAGACACATCCGCCCCACGGGCCGCCGCTGGCGTTCTGGAGCGCGGCCCAGAGGTGGGTGTCGGCGGGGACGCGCGGATCGATCGTGAGGTCCGGATGCGTCGCGCGCGCGGCAAACTCGGCCTCGGGAACACCGAGGACGTCGACCGAGCCGGTGAGCGTGCGGGTATCGATCCGGAGGCGGATGAGGTCGCCGTTGCGGACCTTGCCGATCGGACCACCGGCCCATGCTTCGGGGCTCACGTGGCCGAGGCACGCGCCGGTGGAGACGCCGGAGAATCGCCCGTCGGTGATGAGGGCGATGCGTTTCCCTTCCTTCACGTATTTGAGCGCGGACGTGATCTGATAGGTTTCGGGCATGCCGATGCCGGGGCCGAGGCCGATGAGCACCATGGTGTCGCCGGCTTTCACGCTGCCGGATTTCAGCGCGGCGATCGCGCGGGCTTCGGTGGTAAAGACGCGCGCGGGACCCTCGTGGAGATAGACGCCGTCGGCGCCGATGACATCGGGGGCGATGGCGGTGCTCTTCACGAGAGCGCCTTCGGGCGCGAGGTTCCCGCGGAGAAACGTGATCGTGCTCGTGAGACCGCGCTCCCGGGCGCGCGCGGGCGACATGATGACATCGTCGGGATTGATGCCATCGAGGGCGGTGAGTTTTTCGCGCAGGCGCTGACGGCGCTCGGATTTCTCCCACCAGGCAAGATTCTCCCCGAGCGTGCGGCCGGAGACGGTGCGTGCATCGAGCTTGAGCAGGCCGGCATCGCGCAGGTGCAGCATCACTTCGGGAACGCCGCCGGCGAGAAACACCTGGACGGTCGCGTAGTGTTTCGGACCGTTGGGGAGCACATCGACGAGGCGCGGCACGGAGCGGTTGATGCGCGCCCAATCCTCGACCGTCGGACGCGGGAGACCGGCGGCGTGCGCGATGGCGGGGATGTGCAGCGTGAGATTGGTGGAGCCGCCGAACGCGGCATGGGTGACGAGGGCGTTGTGGATCGAGTCGGGCGAGAGGAGGTCGCGCGTGGTGAGGTGTTGTTTCTCGAGCGCAAGCAGCGCACTGGCGGAGCGGCGCGCGAGGTCGCGCCAGATTTCCGCCCCGGAGGGCGCCAGCGCACCGTGCGGCAGCGTGAGACCGAGCGCCTCGGCAACGACCTGGCTGGTCGCGGCCGTGCCCATGAACTGGCAGCCGCCACCGGGCGAGCCGCAGGCCTTGCAACCCATCTCGGCGGCGTGATCGAGGGTGATCTCGTCACGGGCGAAACGCGTCGCGAGCGTCTGGACCTTGCCGGTATCCTCGGCGTCTTCCGCGATGAGCGTGACGCCGCCGGGGACGAGAATCGTGGGCAGGTCGAGCGTGCCGGCGAGGGCCATGAGCATCGCGGGCAGGCCCTTGTCGCAGGTGGCCACGCCGAGCACGCCGCGGCGCGTGGGCAGCGAGCGGATGAGGCGGCGGAGGACGACGGCGGCGTCGTTGCGGTAGGCGAGGCTGTCGAGCATGCCCGCGGTGCCGTTGGTGCGGCCGTCGCAGGGATCGGAGACGTAGCCGGCAAACGGGATGGCGCCGGCGGCGGAGAACGTGCGGGCGGCTTCCTCCATGAGCAGGCCGACTTCCCAATGGCCCGTGTGGTAGCCGAGGGCGATGGGCGAGCCGTCGGGCGCGCGGATGCCGCCCTGCGTGCTGAGGATGAGAAACTGTTTTCCGAGCATGGCCGCGGGGGACCAGCCCATGCCCGCATTCTGGGTCCAGCCGAAGAGATCGCCGCTGGACATCGCGCGCAGTTGGCCGGGCTCGAGCGGGAGGCGGCCGGCGGGGCCCTGGGCGGTGGTGCGGAGCGCGTAGATGGCGGGGTTGGCCGAGTCGAGCAGCGGGTCCATGAGTGGACGCATGAGGATGACGCCGCGAGGCCGGCTCAAGCGCGGAACGCGGCAGGCCGAAACGGGAAACGGCGTGCCCTGCGGCGCCGCGAAGGCTAAGGCGGAAAAACTGCATCGCGAACCCGAGGACCCACGCGCGGGTTTTTCCTCGCCGGGAGACGTGGGGAAGGCTGTGTTTTCGGTGTGCCTCGGCCGGCGGACCGACCGGGCTGACCTCTCCCCACCTCGTCACCACCATGCCCCTGGAATCCACCCCCATGAATCGGCGGCGCTTCATTCTCAAGTCGCTCGGGGCAAGTCTGGCGCTGCCCTCCCTGCCGTCGCTGCTCGCGAGTGCGGTGGGCGGCACGGCGACGGTGCAGGTCGCCAAAGGCGCGGGCGCAGGCGCGCGGCGCTTCGTGGCGGTGGGCAATCTGCTCGGTTACCAGGCCAAACATTTCTTTCCCGAGACGACCGGCACCGCCTACGAGCAGACGACGCTGCTGAAGCCGCTCTGGGACGTGCGCAAGCTGATGACCGTGTATCGCGGGCTCGATCACGGCGTGAAGGGCGGACACTTCGCCGTGCATTCGTTCCTTTCGGGCGTGTTGAATTCCGAGGCGCAGAACCGGCCGAACGGGAACGTTTCCATCGATCAATTCATAGCGGACGAAGTCGGGCACGAGACGCGTTTCCCGTCGCTCACGGTGGGCTCCGAGGGCGGCATCCACGGCGGGTGCCAGATCGCGTGGACGAAGTCGGGCGTGCGCGTGCCGCCGATCACGGGCCCGGCGGAGTTGTTCGACCGGCTGTTCGTGAGCGACTCGCCGGACCGCCAGGAGCGGCGCAGCCGCGAGAATACGCTCCAGGCTTCGATCCTCGATTCGGTCCTGGCCGAGGCAAACAGCCTCTCGCGCCGCGTGAATCGCGAGGACAAGGACAAGCTCGACGAATATTTCACCTCGATCCGCGACGTGGAAAAACGCCTGGAGCTGCGGCAGCGCTGGTCGAGTCTGCCCAAGCCGCAGGCGCCGTTCGCGCGGCCGGAGAACCGGAACAAGGTGCAGGACCTGCCGATGCTCTACGAACTCATCGCGTTGGCGCTGCAGACGGACTCGACGCGCATCGCGACGCTGGAAATCGGCGGCGACTTCCTGCCGCAGGATCTCGGCATCGACAAATCCTACCACGGCCTCTCGCACCACGGGAACGACGAGGCCGCGATCAAGCACCTGGTGACGCTCGAGACGTATCAGATCGAGCAGTTCGGCAAATTTGTCGCTCGCCTGGCCAAAATGGATGACGGCGACCGGACGCTGCTCGACTCCACGACGGTGCTGTTCGGCAGCGGCATCGGCGACTCCAACACCCACAAGAACTCCGATCTGCCGATCGTGCTCGCGGGCGGCGGCTACCGGCACGGCGAATTCAAGAAACTGCCGGCGCAGGGCCCGAACAAGGTGCCGCTGTGCAATCTCTACGTCGACCTCGCGCAGCGGATGGGCGTCGAGGTGGATGCGTTTGGCAACAGCACGGGACGCTTCGGAATCGCGTGAGCGGGCAGGCGGCGATGAGGACGCGCGGCCGGGTAGCCGGCCGGGGGCTGAGGGGGTGGGCGCGGATGCTGGGAATCGGTCTGGCGCTGGCGACGGCATCCGGTGGCGCCGCGGAGTCGGCGGGCCACAAGGCGGTCGCGCAATTCGTCGGGCAATACTGCCTGAAATGCCACGACAAGGAGACCGAGAAGGGCGACCGGGAGTTCGAGACTTTAAGGCTGCCGCTGGGGAAAGAGGCGGACCTCATTGCGGCGAAGGACATCATCGACCAGCTCACGCTGCGCGACATGCCGCCGGCGAAAGCGAAGCAGCCCGGCGACGAGGAACGCCTCGCGACGATCCGGGCGCTGCGCGAAGCCATCGCGGAGGCGCGCGGGCGCATCGCGAGCACATCGGCGCGGACGGTGCTGCGGCGGCTGTCGAACCGCGAATACGAGAACACGCTCGCGGCGTTGTTCGGGCGGCGCGTCGACACGCTGGGACTGACGGCGGATTTTCCGAAGGAGAAGGCCAGCGAACACATCGACACAATCGGGAAGTCGCTCGTGACCTCGGGCTTCCTGCTCGACCAGTATTTCCAGGCGGCGAACCGGCTGGTGGAGATGCGGCTCGGGCGGCCGGAGACACCGCAGCAGACGTGGCACTTCACCGGCAACTTCGTGCAATACGAGGAGCTGTCGGGGCCGCACAAGGCGGCGTTCAACTACAAGTATCTGTGTCTCTACGAGCAGCCGAACACCGACACGCGGCAAGGTGGCTACGGTCACATCGAGGACTTCCTGAAGGGCGTGCCGGTATCGGGACTCTATGACATCGAGGTGCACGCGCAGGCCCTGCACCGCGACACGCATTACGATCCGACGATCTTCGGCATCGATTTCTCGGAGCCGTTTCTCCTCGGCGTGGTGCCCGGCGACGCGAAGAAGAATCACATCCACTATCCGCAGGCGATCGAGCCGCTGCTCGCGCAGGCGACGGTGCCCGACGATGCGCCGCAATGGATCAAATTCCGGGTCTGGCTCGAGGCCGGACAGACACCGCGGTTCATCTTTCCCAACGGTCCCTACGAATCACGCGCCGCGGTGCTGCAGATCAACCGGCGCTACAAGGATGACTTCCAAGGCCGCTTTGCGAACGCCGGCGTGAGCCGCACGCACCTGTTGCGCGAGGGCAAGCTGCCGCACATCCGCATCGGCGAAATCAAGATCGCGGGGCCGGTCGCAGAGGAGGGCGGCGCCGCGGAGGAGATCGCGGTATTCGGGCCGGGCGGGTTCCAGCCGGCGCGCGCCCTGGAGCAGCTGCTGGCGTTTGCGGAGCGGGCGTATCGGCGGCCGCTGACCGAGGCGGACCGCAGCAGCATCGGCAACATCCACCGGAAGCGCCTCGCGGAACAGGCGACGCCGCGTCAGGCCGCGCTGGATACGCTGAAGCTGATCCTGTGTTCGCCGTCGTTTCTCTACTTCAGCGAGATCACGGACGAGAAGGATGCGCGACTCGACGGCTACGATGTGGCGTCGCGGTTGTCGTATGCGCTCTGGAGCGCACCGCCGGATGCGGAACTGCGGCAGGCGGCCAAGGCCGGCCGGCTGGCGACGCCGGAGGACATTCGGCGGCAGGCGCAGCGGATGCTCGCGGACGAGCGGGTAACGGGCTTTGTGCACGGATTTCTCGATGCGTGGCTGCGGTTGCGGGAGATCGGCGGGATGCCGCCGCCGCGGGAGACGACGCGCGTCTACTACGCCGAGAACCTGCCCGAGGCGATGAAGTCGGAGGTGCGGTTCTTCTTCCGGCACCTGCTGCGGGAGAACGGCTCGGTGCAGCAGTTCCTCGACGCGGACTACACCTTTGCGGACAAGCGCCTAGCGAAGCTCTACAATCTGCCCGAGCAGAAAACGCTGCGCCTCGCGGACGGATTTCAGCGCGTGAACCTCGCCGGGAGCCGGCAGCGCGGCGGGCTGCTCGGAATGGCGGCGGTGTTGACCGTGAGTGCCAACGGCGTGGAGACCTCACCGGTGACGCGCGGCGTGTGGGTGATGGAGAACATCCTCGGCACCAAGCCGCCGCCGCCGCCGGATGTCGTGCCGGCGATCGAGCCGGATGTAAGCGGCGCCACCACGATCCGGGAGCGGCTCGCCAAGCATCGGGCGGACCCCACGTGCGCGGAGTGTCACCGGAGATCGACCCGCTCGGCTTCAGTTTGGAGAATTTCGACCCGATCGGCCGCTGGCGGACGACTTATCCGAAACCGAAGGGCAGCGCGCCCGCGCCGAAGGTCGACGCCAGCGGCGAATTCAACTCGGGCGAGACCTACACGGACTACCACGAGTTCAAGCGGATCCTCGTGGCGGGGCGGAAAGATGCCTTTGCGCGGCATCTCATCCGGCAGATTCTGAGTTACGCCACGGGCCGGCACATGGAGGCACTCGACGATTACGTGATCGAGGAGATCCACGAAGCAGTGAAGGCCGAGGGCTACGGGCTGCGCACGCTGGTAATCGAGGCGCTGGCCAGCGAGATCGTGCGCACGCGGTAAGCCGCGGCGCGCGGGGCGGGAGCCGGAAAGTCGGCCGCTCGAGCGGCGGCGGTGTTACGCGAGGGCGTCGCGCGTGGGCTTGCCCTCCACGAGGCGCAGGAGGCCGAGGGGATTGGCGTTCCTGAGCGCCTCAGGCAGGAGGGCGTCGGGGATGTTCTGGAAACACACGGGACGCGCAAAGCGGTCGATGGCGGCGGTGCCGACGGAGGTGAAGCGGACGTCGGTGGTGGCCGGATACGGGCCGCCGTGGTGCATTGCGGGAGCGACTTCGACGCCGGTGGGGAAGCCGTTGGCCAGAACACGTCCGGCCTTGCGGGTGACGACCGCGAGGAGATCGCCGGCCGCGGCAAGATCGGCCGCGTTGCCGTGCAGCGTGGCGGTGAGCTGTCCGTCGAGGGCGGACGCGACCGCGAGGACCTCGCCGGCATCGCGCGCGGTGACAAGGAGCGTGTAGGGACCGAAGAGTTCGTGGGCCAGCTCGGGCCGGGCGAGAAACGTGGCGGCGTCGACCCGGGCGACGTGCGCCTGCGCCGAGCAGAGCCACTCCACGTGGTGGAGCGCCGCGATCCCGCGTTGGAACGCGGCGGCGATGCCGGCATGCAGCATGGTGCCGGCCGGGACGGCGCGGGCCTTTTCGGCGAGGGCGGCGCCGAAGGCGTCCCACTCCGGCGAGGCGAGACCGACGACGAGGCCGGGCTTGGTGCAGAATTGTCCGACGCCGAGCGTGAAGGAACCGGCGAGGCCTTCGGCGATCGCGGCGGCGCGGTCGCGCAGCGCACCGGGCAGCAGAAAAACCGGATTCACGCTGCTCATTTCCGAAAACACGGGAATCGGACGCGGCCGCGTCGCGGCGGCGTCGAACAATGCGCGACCGGCCGACTGCGACCCGGTGAAGCCGACGGCCTCGATTCCGGGGTGGCGCACGAGAGCGACACTCGTCGCGGGATTGGCCCCGTGGAGCAGAGCGAACGTGCCGGCCGGAAGCCCGCCGGCGGCGACGGCGCGCTGGATCGCCTGCGCGACCAAGTCGCTGGTGCCGGGATGGGCGGGGTGGGCTTTGACGACGACGGGGTTGCCGGCGGCAAATGCGGACGCCGTGTCGCCCCCGGCGACGGAGAACGCGAGCGGGAAGTTGCTCGCGCCGAAGACCGCGACCGGTCCGAGCGGGACGAGCATACGGCGCAGGTCGGGCCGCGGGAGCGGTTTCCGTTCGGGCAAAGCGGGGTCGATGCGCGCGTCGACCCACGAGCCCTCGCGCACGAGCGCCGCGAAGAGTCGGAGTTGCCCGACGGTGCGGCCGCGTTCGCCCTCGAGGCGGGGCAACGGCAGACCGGTCTCGGCATGGGCGAGGTCGAGCAGCGGCTGTCCCAGCGCGACGATCTCGTCGGCGATGCGTTCCAGAAAAGCGGCCCGCGCGACCGGGGCGAGACGGGCGAGGGCGGGCGCGGCGGCAGCAGCGGAGTTTCCGGCCTGCTCGATGGCCGCCGCCGTGGCTTCGAGGTAGGTGCCGAGGACTTCGCCCGTGCGGGCGTGGCGGGCGGTGAAGGACGGGGAGGACATCGGCGAGAAGGGGCGGAGGTGGAGCGGGGAACTCAGGCGACGGAATTCACGAGCGTGCCGACGGGCTCGAGCGTGATCCGGATCTCGTCGCCGGAGCGGAGGGTGAAGGAATCGGGCGGCACGACGCCGGTGCCGGTCATGAGAAACGCGCCGGCGGGAAAGCTGTTGTCGCGAAAGAGCCACTCGGCCAGCGACGGCAGCGGGCGCTTGATCTGGCTGACGGTCGTCTCGCCGGCGAAGGCCGTGGCGCCCGCGCGGCGGATCTCGAGCGCGATGACCGTCTCCGGCGGCGGCAGCGTATCCGAGATCACGATGCACGGTCCGAGGGCGGCGCTGAGATGGTAGGCCTTGGCTTGGGGAAGATAGAGGGGGTTCTCGCCCTCGATGTCGCGCGACGACATGTCGTTGCCGATGGTGTAGCCGAAGATTCGGCCCGCGGAGTTGATCGCGAGCGTGAGCTCGGGCTCGGGCACGTTCCACTTGCCGTCGGAGCGGATGCGCACGGGCGTGCCGGGGGCTGCGACGCGGTGCGGCGTGGCCTTGAAGAAGAGCTCGGGGCGCGGGGCCTCATACACGCGATCGTAGAACGTGCCGCCGCCGCTGTCCTTCGATTCCTCCATGCGGGCGGACTTGCTGCGCAGATACGTGACGCCGGCGGCCCAGACTTCCTGCGACTGCAGGGGAGCGCGCAAGGGGGCGCCGACAACGTTGGTGGGCAGCGGGGCCCCAATGGCGAGGGCGGCGCGCAGCAGACCGACGGGATCGGGGGCCGCGAAGAGCACGTCGAGCGTCAGGGCCGCGGCGAGCTGGTGCAGCTTGGCGTCATGCTCGACGACAAGTCCGGCGGGCGTGGAGTAGAGGCGGAGAGGCTGGGGCATCGATCGGAATGGAACAGTGGGACCACAACGCTCATCGGCCGCGGCGTCGCGCTCAACGTCCAAGTGGCGTGCTGTCTGTCATGACCGGCCGGGGCGTGGACTCCGGCTGCTCGATCAACTTTCGCACGATAGCCGGCTGCGGGGCCGGGATGCAGGACCGCAGCGGACGCCGCTACGTGAGCAACGACTTCAAGTCGGCGAGCGAGAGCCGCGCGGCGACGGCGTCGCTCGCCTCGAAGACATCGGCAAGCAGCGCGCGTTTCTCGTCCTGCAGGGCGAGAACCTTTTCCTCGACGGAGCCGCTGACGATCAGCTTGTAGCTGGTCACGACGCGGGTCTGGCCGATGCGGTGGGCGCGGTCGGTGGCCTGCGCCTCGGCGGCGGGATTCCACCAGGGATCGAAATGCACCACCGTGTCGGCGCCGGTGAGATTGAGGCCGGTGCCGCCGGCCTTGAGCGAAAGCAGGAAAAGCGGGATGTCCGTCGAGGTTTGAAACCGATCGACCTCGGCCTGGCGGGCCTTGGCAGGCATGGAGCCGTCAAGGTAGCAGTGTGCGATCTCCTGGGCGTCGAGATCCGCGCGCAGCAAGGAAAGGAGGGAAGTGAACTGGGAGAACACGAGCACGCGATGGCCGTCGTCGAGCGCCTCGGCGATGAGTTCCTTGAAGTTTTCCAGCTTGGCGGAGACGTCGGCGGAGGCGTCGGGCGACACGAGCCGCGGGTCGCAGCAGATCTGGCGGAGGCGGAGGAGCTGCGTGAGCGCGGCGAACTTGAGCTTCTGCTCGCTGGCGCCGGCGGCCTCGAGATCGAGCAGCTCGCGCTCGGAGCGTTCGTGGGTCTCGCGGTAGAGCCGTTCCTGGGCGGCGGTGAATTCGCACCACACGACGTGCTCGAGTTTCGCCGGCAATTCCGGCGCCACGCTGCGTTTGGTGCGGCGCAGAATGTAGGGCGCGGTCTGGGCGCGGAGCCGCTGGTCGAACCATGCGCGGTCGTCACCGCGGACGCCGGCCGGAACCTTCTGCAGATAACCGGGCAGGAGGAACTCGAAGAGCGAACGGAGATCGTCGAGGGAGTTCTCCAGCGGCGTGCCCGTGAGGAGGAAGCGGGCACGGGCGTCGAGCGCGCGGAGGGCGGCGGCATTCTGGGAGCGGCGATTCTTGATGTGCTGCGCCTCGTCGGCCACGACGGTGTCGAAACGGAACGACGCGAAGAGCAACTGGTCGCGCGCGAGCGTGCCGTAGCTGGTGATGACGAGATCGTGCGCGGAAAACTGGGCGGAACCGGCGACGCGGCTGGCGCCGTGGTGGACAAAGACGCGGAGGCCCGGGGCAAAGCGCGCGGCCTCGCGGCGCCAGTTCTCGAGCAGCGACGCGGGGGCGACGACGAGGGCCGTGGCGCGCGTGCTGCGTGCGCCGGATGCGGCGGTGCGGGCGTGAAGGGCGGAGAGCAGGCCGAGGGCCTGGAGCGTTTTGCCGAGCCCCATCTCGTCGGCAAGGATGCCGCCGAGTTCGTGGCGGTGGAGATGCCAGAGCCAGGCGACTCCGAGTTTCTGATACGGACGCAACTGCGCCTCGAGCGCGGGCGGGAGCGGCGCCGGCTGCAGGGCGGTGAGGTTGCGGAGGGCCACGCTCCGGCTCTTCCAGGATTCGGGCGGCTGAAAGCCGGGCGAGAGCTCCTCGAGAATCTCCTGCGCCTCGGCGGCACGGGCGCCCGAGACGCGGACGGTGCGGCGCGCGGCGACGCCGGCGGCGGGGTCGCCCGCGAGGGCGCGCTGGGCGGTCGCGAGTTTCGCAACGCGGGCGGGATCGAAGAGGAAAACCTTCCCGCCGGCCTCGACATAGCCGCGGTTAGTCGCGATGGCGGTGCGCACGGTGGCCTCGTCGGCGCCGCCGGCACGGAGGCCGAGGGAGACCGAGAATTCGCCGCCGTTCTCGGTCACGTCGGCCGCGATTTCGGCCGGGGCGAGATGAGCCGTGTTGCGCTCGAAGTTCGGCGTGAAGTCGGCGGCGAAAGTGGTGCGGAGGCGCGAGAGATGCGCGCCGAGAAACGTGAGGACCTTGTGGCGATCGCGCAGCCACCACTTGCGATTGGAGGGCTCGAGGACGAAGCCGTTCTCCTTCACGAGCGCGGTCGCATCGTCGTAGCGCGGGTGCTCGCGCGAGGGAAGTTGCAGCGCGAGAAAATGCTCGGAGCCATCGACCAGGAGGGGCGTGGCGGCGGCGTGCGGCGGACGCCGCGGCGCTGCCGGAGCGCCGGCGGTCGGAACCGGTGCGGTGGCGGCGGCCGGCGCGAGCAGCGCCGCGTGACGAAACACGGTGAGCTGGTTGTTCTCGAGAAAGACGGGCTGGTCGGGCAGCGCGGCGGTGAGTTCACGGAGCTGGCTGCGGGAGAGCTGGATGAACTTCGGCGGCGTGGGCTTGGCGCACCAACGTTGGAGCAGGGCGAGCGCGGGGAGCAGTTCGGGCGCCGGCGGCACAGTGAGGTCCAGATCGATGCGCAGCGGAATCGCATCGCGGACGACGGCGGCGGTGAAGTTGGGCGGCAGGTGCAGGCGCAACATGCGGGGCGCACATCGCACTGCGCCGGGCGGAAACGGCAACCGAATTGGCGGTGCCGGCAGGAGCGCCGGGGCGGTAAGTAACTTTTCCGTCCACCGGGCCTAAGTGTCGCTCCGGCCGGGCCTAGAGGAAAAAATCGGGGCGCGCGGAGGGATGCGTGGGAAAGAAATTCCGCACTTTGCGTGGTCGCCGGGGTCGGGAGGGCGCCGTGAACATCGAAATCCGTCCGTTTGGCTACCGGTGGCGCGTGGCGCTGGCGTGTGGATTGGGAGTGTTGGGCGTGACTGTGACGTCCGAGGCGTCCACGCGGTGGGCGACGCTGGAGGCGATCCACAAGCTCGAGAATCCGCGGAACCTTACGCGCCCCGGCGCGCGGGGGGAGTTGGGCGCGTATCAGTTCCGGGCAAACACGTGGCGGATGCACACGGACACGCCGTTCGTCCGCGCGCTGGACCGGGCGGAATCGGACGTGGTGGCCGTGAGACACTACGAGTGGCTGAAGCGCGGGCTCGAGGAAGCAGGACAGACGGCCTCGACCTACAACATCGCGCTGGCGTGGAACGGAGGGCTGAGCGCGGCGCTCCGTGGCCGTGCCCCGCGTGCGGCGCATCACTACGCACAACGGGCGGCAAACCTGGCGGCGGATTTCGCGCGCAACACGGCACCGCCGCTGGTGGCGCAGGCGAAGTAAGCGACGGCAAGCTGCCGCGCCAGGCGAGCGAGACGACAATCAGCGTTGCGCCGGCACCGGGAAGCGGCGCACTCGGCGGTGGAGTCCCGGCGCCGTGCGGGCTCGGTAATCCAGCTCATGACTATCGGCGTGATTGTGCGGCGCGCGGGGAAAAATTCTCCCTGAAGGAGTTTCACGCGCTGCTGCTGCAGACGGGCTCGGTGCCGCTCGACGTGCTCGAGCAGGTCGTCGACGCGTGGCTGCGCGACGGCCGCGGCTGACAGCGGCGTCCGGCGGCGCGAGGGAGCGCCGGACGCGAAACGATGCCGGATCAGTATTTGCCCGCGGCCCAGAGCAGGCCGTGGGTAAGGAGGTTGATGAACACCGGGTCGTGCCAGATGACATTGCCGTGGCCGTAGGTGGTGCCGAAGACGCGGGTGCCGTGGTAGTCGTTGGTCCAGATGACGGGGTGTTCGGTGCCGTCCTTTTCACTGGTGGAAAACGCGAGGGCCTTCGCCTTGGGCCAGAGTTTCTCGATGATGTAGAGCTCGTCCTTGGGAGTGGTCCACTTGGCGGGAAAATCGCGCAGTGCGGGGTGGTTCTTCGCCTCGGGCGCGACGCGCACGGGATATTCGCTCTGGTGGTCGTGGCGGCGGCTGGTGACACCGAGAAACTCGCGCCAGTCGTCGACGGTGGCGGCGCGATAGCTGTGCATCGCGCAGTGGATCACGACGGCAGGTTTGCCGGCCTTGTGGGCCGCGGTGATTTTGCGGATGTAGTCGGGATTTCTGGTGTTCGCGAAACACTCGTTGTGCACGACGACGTCGTAGGGCTTGGCCCACTCGGGATTGTTGTAGAGCGCGATCTCGGCTTCGGTGCCCTTGCCGCCTTCGTTGACGACGGTCCAAGCGATCTCGGCGTGGCGTTTGGCGCCGTCGATGAGGGCTTTCGACTGCAGGTCGTAGTCGTGACAGCAGCCACCGGTGATGAGGAGCGCGCGGACGGCGGGCTTGGCGGGAGCGGCAAGGAGAGAGCCGGCGAGGAGGGTGGCGAGGACGAGTAAGGTGGAGGTCAGGCGCATGAGGGGCGGGGCGGGGAAATGGCGGATTTTGGATTGGGGATTGGGGACGGCGGAGGTTGGAGCGCGGACGGGCGGCGGTGGGAGCGCGACTAGGCGAGGAGGGGCTTGAGGAGGGTGCCGTGGACGTCGGTGAGGCGGAAGTCGCGGCCTTGGAAACGGAAGGTGAGGCGCGTGTGGTCGATGCCGAGCAAGTGCAGGATTGTCGCGTGCAGGTCGTGGACGTGCGCAGGGTCGGCGACGGCGTTGAAACCGAGTTCGTCGGTCTCGCCGATGACGGCGCCGGCTTTCGTCCCGCCGCCGGCAAACCACATCGTGAACGCATCGATGTGGTGATTGCGGCCGGTGGTGTCGCGGTTCTCGCCCATGGGGGTGCGGCCGAATTCGCCGCCCCAGACGACGAGGGTGTCCTTCAGCAAACCGCGCGCCTTGAGGTCCTGCACGAGGGCGGCCTGGCCCTGGTCGACCTCGCGGCAGACTTTCTCGAAGTCGGCCTGGAGATTCTCGCCGGGGCCGCCGTGGCTGTCCCAGTTGGTATGATACAACTGCACGAAGCGGACGCCGCGCTCGACGAGGCGGCGGGCGAGGAGGCAGTTGCGACCGAAGGAAGGCTGATCTTTCTCGATGCCGTAGAGTTTGAGCGTGGCCTCGGATTCCCTGGTGAGGTCGATGAGTTCGGGGGCGCTGGACTGCATGCGACACGCCATCTCGTAGGCGGCGATGCGCGTGTGGATCTCGGCATCGCCGGTGGCGACGGCGCGCTGGAGGTTCAGGTCGCGGACGAGGTCGACGGTGCGGCGTTGTTTCGCGTCGGTGATACCGGCCGGGCTGGCGAGGTTGAGGATGGGGTCGCCGGTGCCGCGGAGCGGGACGCCCTGATGCGTGGTCGGCAGGAAGCCGGCGCCCCAATTGACGGCGCCGCCGCGCGGGCCGCGCGGACCGGACTGGAGCACGACGAAGCCGGGGAGATCCTGCGATTCGCTGCCGAGGCCGTAGTTGACCCACGACCCCATGCTCGGGCGGCCGAACTGGCCGGAGCCGGTGTTCATGAAGAGCTTGGCCGGGGCGTGATTGAAGAGCGTCGCCTGGCACGACTTCACGATGGAGATGTCGTCGACGATCTTCGCGGTGTGCGGGAAGAGGTCGGAGACCCAGGCGCCGGACTTGCCGTGCTGGGTGAACGTGCGGCGCGTGCCGAGCAGCTTGGTGCCGTGCGACGAGTCCATGAACGCGAAGCGTTTCCCCTCGATGAACGAGGCGGGGATCGGCTGGTTGTTCAGCTCGATGAGCTTCGGTTTGTAATCGAACAGATCGAGCTGGCTCGGGCCGCCAGCCATGAAGAGGTAGATGACGTTTTTGGCGCGCGGCGCGTGATGGAGGATGCGTGGCGGGCCACCGGCGGGAGCGGCGGCGGCAGTGGCCGAGGCGCCGAAGGCCTGGCGGTTGAAGAGGGACGCGAGCGCGATTCCGCCGAGTCCCATGCCGCAGCGGCTGAAGAAATGCCGGCGGGTGAGCGCGGCGGGAAGGTCGTGGGGGGAGAGTTGCGGGGACACGGAAGGGGGAGGCGAAAGACGAGGAAGACGCGGGGCGGGCTATTCGCGGGTAATGGTCTCGTCGAGGTTGAGGAGGGCGCGGGCGAGGATGAGCCAGGCTTCGCCGCGCCGGGCGGCTTCGTCGCCGCTGGCGGCGGAGAGTTGGGCTTCGTAAGCGGCGACGATCCGGCTGCGCTCGGCGGCGGTGGGCGGCCGCGTGAGGCAGAGCTGGAAGGCATAGTCGACGCGGGCCGGGAGGTCGGCGGGACCTTCCTGTTCGATACGTTGCGCGAGGGCGCCGGCGAACTCGAAGAACTGCTCGTCGTTGAGCAGCGTGAGCGCCTGGAGCGGAGTGTTGGAGCGGAGGCGGCGGGTGCAGGTGCTGAAGCCGTCGGGGGCATCGAACACGGCGAAGGCCGGATGCGGGGTGGCGCGCCAGAGATGGGTGTAGAGACCGCGGCGATAGCGGTCCTCGCCTTTGCTGGCGACCCAGGGGCGCTTGACCTGGCCGAGATTCATCACGCCGTCGGGCTGCGGCGGATACACGGGCGGGCCGCCGAGTTTGCGGCTCAGGAGGCCGCTCGCGGTCAGGGCGACATCGCGCACGACCTCGGCGTCGAGCCGGAGGCGGGACTGGCGAGCGAGCAGTTTGTTGAGCGGGTCCTTGAGTTCGAGGTCGGGGCGAGCGTGCGAGGCGCGCTGGTAAGTGGCGGACGTGACGATGAGGCGGTGGAGGTGTTTGAGGCTCCAGCCGGCGCGGACGAACTCGGTGGCGAGCCAGTCGAGCAGTTCGGGATGGCTGGGCAGTTCGCCCTGGGTGCCGAAGTCGTTCTCGGTCTCGACGAGGCCGCGGCCGAAATATTGCTGCCAGACGCGGTTGACGAAGACGCGGGCGGTGAGCGGATTCGCGGGATCGACGGTCCAGCGGGCGAGGTCGAGCCGGGTCGGGCGCGCGGGATCGGCGGGGCGGAACGGCGGAAGCACAGGCGGCGTGCCTGGGGCGACCTTCTCGCCCGGCCGGGTGAAGTCGCCCTTGATGAAGAGAACGGATTCGCGCGGCTGCGGCAGCTCCTGCATCACGAGCGTGGATACGGCGCTGGTCAGCCGGCGATCGAGATCGGTGTGACGGGCGGCGAGGGCCTTGAACTCGGCGTCGTCGGGGCGGGCGAGCGGAAAGACGGAGCGGCGTTGGTTGAAGGACTGTTTCTCCCACGGCACGTCGAGGGCGGCGCGGGTGCCGGTGCTTTTCTTGCGGCGGCTTTCGGCCGGCTGCGCCTGACGCCATGCCTCCACCTCGGCGGCGAATTTGTCCATGTGCCTGCGCAGCGCGGCGGCCGCGGCACGGACGTCGTCGGAGAGCGTGAGCTCGGGCTCGCCGCGGGCGTTGAACAGGAGGGCGCCGCCGGGGCGGTTCTCGCCGTGGCCGTCCTCGACCGTGTTGTTGAAGAAGGCGTAGATCTGGTAGTAGTCCTTCTGGCGGAGCGGATCGAATTTGTGGTCGTGGCACTGGGCGCACGAGAGCGAGAGGCCGAGGAAGGCGGTGCCGAAGGTGTTCACGCGGTCCAGCACCGCTTCGATGCGGAACTGCTCGGGATCGATGCCGCCCTCCTGATTGATCTGGGTGTTGCGGTTGAAGCCGGTGGCGATGCGCTGCGCCACGGAAGGATTCGGCAGGAGATCGCCGGCGAGTTGCTCGACGACGAAGCGATCGAACGGCAGGTCGCGGTTGAGGGCGTCGACGACCCAGTCGCGGTATTTCCAGATCTGGCGCGGGGCGTCGATCGAGTAGCCGTTGGAATCGGCGTAGCGGGCGACGTCGAGCCACGGGCGGGCCCAGCGTTCGCCGTAATGCGGCGAGGCAAGCAGGCGGGCGACGAGTTGATCGACGGCCTTGGTGCGGTCGACGGCGACCTCGCGGCGGAACGTCTCGATCTCGCCGGTCGTGGGCGGAAGGCCGATCAAATCGAGGTGGAGGCGGCGGAGGAGCGTGTCGGGCTCCGCGAGTGGCGAGGGGGCGATGGCGTCGCGTTCGAGGCGGGCCACCACGAAACGGTCGATCGGGTGGCTGATCTTGACGTCGCGCACCGCGGGCAAGGCGGGAGATTTGGGCGGCACGAAGGCCCAGTGCACGAAGCGGCCGGGCTCCTCGCTCTCGGGCGCGGCGGCGCCCTCGGCAATCCAGGCGCGCAGCGTGGCGATCTCGGCGGCGGCGAGCGGGGGACGCTTGTAGGGCATCTGCGGGATGTCCTCGTGCGGGCCGGCGACGATCCGGATGAGCAGGCTGGTATCGGGGCGGCCGGCCTTCACGAGCGGGCCACTGTCGCCGCCGGCGAAGAGCGCCTCGGCGGTGTCCACCCGGAGGCCGGCTTCTTCCTTGTCCGCTCCGTGGCAGCGCACGCAGTGCTGCGTGAGGAGCGGCTTCACGTCGCGCAGGTAGTCGACCTTGCCGGCCGCGAAGGGGGCGACGGCGAACACGGCGAGAAGGAGGACGGCGGGCTTCCGGAACAGCATCGAGGAGGGTGCGGTGGGGCGGGATGAAACGGGACCGAAAACGTAGCGGCGACCGAGGGTTTGTCACGCGGAGGTTTCGCACCGGCGACGGGTGACCGCGCGAAAATTCCCCGCCGGGGAGGCCGCGGCCAACGACGTCAGGCCGAACGCTCCACCGCAGCCCGCAGGGAGCCGTGCGCGATCAGCTCCTCGCCGGGCGCAACGAGCGCCGCGCCGACGGACGGATGGGCGGTGCAGAAGGCGGCGATCTCGGCCTCGGGCATGATGAAGAACGCGGTCGACAGCGCGTCGGCCTGGGCGGCGGTCGGAGCGAGGGCCCACACCCGATTGGTGCGCGCGGCGGGTGCGCCGGTGCGCGGATCGACGAGGTGCTGGCCTTTGACAGCGATGCCGGAGCCGCTGAGGGAAGCGCCGTCGATCTCGATCTCGCGACTGGCGCGCCCCTCGCCGACGCCGACGGGCCAGCCGGTGAAGTCGGTATTGGGCGCGCCGAGTCCGAGCAGGCTGCTGCCGCCGGCGTTGAGGAGCGAGGCGGTGATGTTCCAGTCGGCGAAGAGCGCGGCGACGCGGTCGAGGGCGTAGCCTTTGCCCACGGCACCCAGATCGAGCCGCAGGTGGTCGGTGAGCGACGTCAGGGTGAAGGTCTCGGGATCGAGCGTGAACGGCGGCACGTCCGGGGCGAGGTCGGCGGGCCGCGTCGAGGCGTAGGCGGGATCGAAGGCGCGGCGGGTCGCGAGCGAAACATCGGCGGCGGTGAGCAGGCACTCGAAGGCATCGACGGTGAGCAGGAGCGACTCGCCGCGGCGGAGGCGGTTGGCGCGGGAGAGGGTGCTCGTTTCAACGAAGCGGCTGAGTTCGGCTTCCAGACGATCGATCTCCTGCCAGGCGGCCAGAGCGGCGTGGCGGGCGTAATCGTAGTCGTCGGTGGCGATGACGATCTCGAAGAACGTAGCCATCGCCTCGTGCTGAAAAGTGGGCAGGGACATGGGCGGCGAGACGGCGGGCGGGAAGATCGCGCGGCTCAAGCGAGCGGCGGGCGGGGCGTGCGGCCGCGGAGAATCTTCCACTTGAGGCCGAACATGGCGACGGCGGGGCGCCAGAGGAGGCGACGGAAGCCGTATTTGGAATCGCCGTGGGTGCGTGCGTGGTGCCGGACGGGAGTCTCGCCGACGCGGAAGCCGGCGGCGACGGCGAGGGCGGGGATGAAGCTCTGCATGAGCTCCATCGGAAAAAAGGCTTCGCGGACGGCGCGGCGCATGACGCGGAGCTGGCAGCCGGCGTCGTGCACGCCGTCCTTGAGAAACGCGCCGCGGACGACGTTGGCGATGCGCGACATGAGGCGCCGGAGCGGAGAGTCGTGCCGGTCGACGCGCCAACCGCAGGCGAGGTCGAAGGCGCCGGATTCGACGAGCGCGAGCAGGGCCGGGTAGTCGCGCGGGTCGTTCTGGCCGTCGCCGTCCATCATGAGCAGATAGTCGCCGCGCGCGGCGCGCAGGCCGGTGAGCAGTGCGACGGCTTGGCCGGAGTTGCGGGCGAGTGCGAGTTCGCGGACTTCGGGCCAGCGGGCGTGGGCCTCGGCGATCTCGGCGGCGGTGGTGTCGGTGCTGCCGTCGTTGACGAAGATCGCTTCGAACGGGCGGCCGAGTCCGCGGAGGACTTCGACGCAGCGTTCGGCGAGCGGCAGAATGTTGCCCGCCTCGTTGTAGACGGGAACCACCAGCGAGAGCTGGGGCGCGCCGGCGGCGCCGGGTGGGAGCGTTTCGCGCACCGAGGTCATGGCCGCGCGGGAGTTTCCTGCGTGAGCAGGATGAGGATCACGCCGGGGCGGAGGCCGAGGAACGACTCGGAGTAGGTGCGCTTGAGGCGCGCGCGCACGGCCTCGATGTGGGTGGGCGACACGACGAGAAAGGCGCCGTCGCAGTCGTCGGGTGGCGCAGCGTAATAGCCGACGTGAGGAATCGTGCGGAGATACCACGGCAGCGGCCAGTATTCCTCCGCGATGACGCGCACCGGCTGGTCGGGAAAGGGCGCCACCGCGGCTTCGGCGCGGGGCAGGTATTTGCGGACGTCGGGGCTGCTGTGGACGTAGGCGTAGGGGTTGCGTTGGTCGGCCGGGCGAAGGAACGCGACGCGCTGCGTCTGCTGGAAAAGCGTGGCGAGCGTGACGAGCGCAAACGCCCAGGCGAGCGGGCGGCCGGTGCCGAGCCGGCTGAGGGCGCCAAGGGCGCCCGCGGCGAGCAATGCGGCGCCGGGCACGAAGTGGACGGCGTGCCAGGGCGTCTTGTAGGGGAAGGCGGAGAAGGTGAGCGTCACGATCGCGGTGAAGGCGAAGGCGAAGAGGAGGAAGGGTTGCTGCCGCCGGCGGAAAAGGGCCAGCGCGGCACCGGTGAGCGCGAGGGCGGAAAACGCAAGCTGGTGCCAGACGAGGCCGCCGGTGCGGAACCAGCCGAAGAGCGCGAAGTAGTAGACGAACGGCTTCTCGTGGCCCGAGGGTGGCGCGCCCTGGCCGAAGCGGGTGAACGCATGGGCATAGGCGGAAAGGGCGTCGGCGAGGCCGGAGAGGTTCGTGAAAAACGAGGAGTAGAAGAGCGCGGTGGTCAGCAGGAACGCGGGCACGGTGGCGCGGAGCAAGGCGTTGCCGGCGGCGGCGGCACGCGCGCCGGAGACGAAAAATGCGGCTAAGGCGGCGGCGAGGAAGAGCGGCGCGGAGGCCTTGGTGGCCTGCATGAGGCCGATGGCGACACCGGCGAGCACGGCCCAGCGGAGCAGCGCGGTGCGTCGCCATTGGGCGGCGCAGAGGAGCGTCGCGAGCGTGAAGGTGACGAGCAGCGTCTCCTGCACGAAGTAGCGGCTGTAGTAGACGGACGGCGGCGAGAGGGCGAGGAACGCGGCGGCCGCGAGCGCGGGATAGGGGCCGAGCGGGCGGGCGAGAAAGAATAGGAGAAGGACGGAGGCGGTGCCGGCGATCGCGGGCACGAGTCGGACGGTCGTCTCGGTGAGCGCGGCGAGGGAGCGCTCACCGCGAATCCAGGCGAGAGGAACGGCGGCGTAATAGAGCGTCGGACCGTGGTGGTCGCGGGGATCGAAGGCGTAGCGGCCGGCCTCGAGCAACTCGCCGAGTTTCACGGCCTGATTGGCCTCGTCGGCGTGCATCACCCGGGCGGACACGTCGCGGGTCCGCAGCCAGAGTGCGCCCGCGAGGATCGCGAGGAGCAGGGCGAGGCGGAGCAGGGACGACGGGGCGAGCGGCACGCGGCGGAAGCGAAAACGAATTCGGGGCGGGTGCGAAGCGAAGAGTGCGACGCGGCGGGTCAGCGCGTCGGACCAAAGAAAAAGCCGGAGCACGCTGCGCGCTCCGGCTTGGGTTTCAGAGGAAAATCCGGTGGCCGATTACTTCGCGGGCGTGCCGAAGACCTCGACCTCGCAGTAGTGGTTCAGCTCGTCGGACGTGTTGCCGTTGCTGTAGAGGCGGACGTAGCGGCCCTTGGTGCCTTTGCCGTCGACCACGCGGCCGGCGAAGGTCTCGCGGTAGGACTTGTCGGCGCCCTTGCCGAGCTTGGCGGAGTTGTCGTCGTCGGTGTTGAAGATCGTGGTCACGCCCTTCTTGAAATCCTTGTCGTCGGAGATCTGGACGATGACATCGTGATAGACGCGCTCCTGGGAGTGGAAGTGCCAGACGGCGACGGCGGCGACATTGGCGGCGGCGCCGAGATCGATCTGAACCCACTGCACTCCGGGCCCGAGCTCCACGTAGGTGCCGTCGGTGCCGGTCTTGTCACCATCGGTCAGGAAGGACAGCTCGCCGATAACGGGGAGGGAGTCGCTGCTGGTGACGGTCTTGCCCTTGGAGAGGAGCTTGGTGTCGGCCGAGACCATGATGTCCGGGCGCTTGACGCCGGCGGCCTCGAGATTGGCGATGCCGGTGATCGGGCGGGGCGTGCCGGCGAAGAGCGGGCGCGGCAGCTCGACCTTAAGCGGCGCTTTGTCGGCCGCGAAGCCGGAGGACGCGAGCGCGAGGGCAGCGAGGAGGAGGGTGAATTTACGATTCATGTTGGGCAAAACCTAGACGAGGGTGAGTGGGCGGTTATTCAGGATTTTTTGCGGGCGGACCGGCCGAGAGTCCAGAGCCGGGAGTTCAGGGCAAGCGCGCTGTTGCCCGGGGTCCGGGCACCTGGAGCCACGGTCGGTCGCCGGGGGACCGGCGACCGGGACAGGCCGGATCAGGCGCCGCCGACGATGAAGTCCTCGGGGGCGAAGCTGAGCGCCTTGCGGGCGGCGATGGCCTCGTTGACCTTGAGGACTGTGACGCAGGAGGCGAAGGCGGCATCGCCGGGGCAGTTGAGCTTGGTGCCCTTGCGCGCGGCATCGAAGAAGTTCTCGAGGTGCGGCTGGTGGATGGCCTTGTCGAGGGTGACGGGCATATCCCACGCGGAGAGCTGCGCCGTCTCGCGGACGTCGACGGTGGCGGGGCCGCTGGCGCTGGCGCCGGCGGGGACCTTGGACGGCATGGCCATGCGCTGGCGCGGCTTTTCCCACGGCTTGAGGCCGACGGTCGCGCCTTCGCCGGTCTCCGGACGGGAAAGGATCTTGGCGGTGACCCATTGATCCCACTCGGGGGCGCGGGCCTCGCGGTAGAGCTTGGTGAACTTGGGGTTCTCGGACATCTTCAGTGCGCCCTCGTCGCCCATGAAGTATTCGTGGTAGCCGCCGCCGGCGCTCGTGGTGGTGAGCACTTCGTAAGTGGCGCGGACGATGCCCTCCTTGGTCGGATACTCATAGACGGCGATCGCGTTGTCATACCACTCGTGGGTCTTGTAATAGTCCACGCCGCCGCTCGCCATGCACATGCGCGGGTTGGTATCGAGCATCCAGTTGTAGATATCGATCTGGTGGGCACCGAGGTCGGACATGGGGCCGCCGGCGTATTTCTTGAACCAGCGCCAATTCCGGAACTCGTGCATGTTGGCGAAGCCGTATTTCTCGAGCTTCGCGGCCGGGATCTCGTAGTTCTTGGGCCAGCCGTAATCGTCGGCGACCGCGCGGTGCCACTGGCCGGAGATGTTGGTGATGCGGCCGAGGAGGCGTCCCTCGCGGACGACGCGGTCGCGGGCGTGGAGGTAGCGGGGATTGCTGCGGCGCTGGTGGCCGATCTGGAGGAGCTTCTTGGTCTCGCGGGCGGTGAGCACCATCGAGCGGGCGCCTTCGACCGTGTTCGACATCATCTTCTCGCAATACACGTGCTTGCCGGCGCGCAGGGCGGCATTCGTGTGCTCGGCGTGCATGAAGTCCGGCGAAGCGACGAGGACGGCGTCGATATCGGGGACGGTGGCGAGCATCTCCTTGTAGTCCTCGAACGGCTTGGCGTCGTGACCGAACTTCTGCAGGCGCCGCGACGAGCTGGTGAGGGTATACGGCCAGATGTCGCAGACCGCCTTGAAGCGGACGCCGGGGATGGGGAGGGCCGCGTTGGTGAGGATGGTGCCTTGGGCGCCGCAGCCGATCACGGCGACGTTGACCGTATCGGCCTTGGGCGAAGCGCCGACTTCCGCGCCGCGCGAGATGTAGGGCGCGGCGGCGATCACCGCGCCAAGCTTGGCGGAGGTGCTGAGGAAGTCGCGGCGGGTGACGGGGGCGGGGAGAGGTGCTGACATGGCGGGAGAGTTCGAGGCTGAGGTGTTCGTGGCGAAGGCGCCGGCGAGGCGTTCGGTATCAGTTACGAGGGAGGAATCGCTCCGGATTCTTCGCCGACGCAGAGGATGACAAAAAACGCGCCGAATGACAAACGCGCCGGGCGATCAGTCTTTCTTGTCGGCCCACAGGGCGAAGCGGTCGGCGCGGACGAGGTAGAGCGCGAACGCGAACATGAGGACCTGCATGCCGATCCAGGCGACGCCTTCGCCTTCCTGCACGGCCATGAGGCCGAAGCCGAGGCCGACGTAGAGCAGGCCGCCGAAGAAGAGGGCGGTCCGGGTCTTGATGCCGAGGAGGATCGCCGCGCCGATGCCGACGAGGAGGAAGCCGAGGGAGAGGGCGAAACCCTTGGCGGCCCAGAGCGGGATCAGCGAGTAGTTGCTGATGCCGGTGGCCATACGCGTCATGTTCTCCGTGTAATTGGAGAGCGAAAAGCTCTTGTTGGCTTCGAATTTCTCGAGGCCCGCGATGAGCGTGCGGAGGCCGAGGAACAGCCGGAGGATCAAAAAGGCCGCCGTGTGTTCACAGCGGACGTTGGTCGAGGAGTTCGAAGCGGAGTGGTCTGTCATGGTCGGAGAAAAACGGGGTTGGGATAGGGAAAATTCAGGCGGGCCAGACGTGCGCCGAGCGCGAAGGTCGCGGAGTCGAGCGGGTGAGCATGAGGGGAGAAGTGTTTTGCCGGAGGCGGACGGCGGAAGGCAAGCGCCGGGGCGAAGAAATACGGAGGTTTTCCGCGGACGGTCCAGCCTTACCGCGGCCCGGGCCAAGAAATGCGGTGCAGTGGAAAAGAAACGCGAGGGTAGGCGCGGCCCGCATCTTCGCGGCGTCGGCGGCGCAGAGGGACGCCGAACGACGGGCCAATAAAACGGCCGGACCGCGCGAGCGATCCGGCCGGGGCGAAAGGAACGGGCAACCGAGGTAAACTCCCGGCGCCGCGATAGCGGAAGCTCGTTACCAGATGCCCTTCACACCGAAGGTCCAATTGGTGCCGTTGACTTCGTAGAACTGGGAGACGGGGGCGTTGTTGCCGACGCGCTCGAGGATCACGTAGGGCTCGTTGAAGATATTGCGGGCCGAGAAGAAGACGCTGTAGCGCGCGCTGATCCGGTAGCTGCCGCCGATGTCGATATTGGTGCGATGGCGGTAGAAGCGGGGATTGCCGGTGACGGTGGTGGGGTAGGCGTCGCGCCAGTTGGCGTTGGCGTAGACATTGAGGCCGCGGAAGCCGTAGCTCAGGCCGCCGTTGATGGAGTGCGGGATGACGCCGGTCTTGGGAATGCTGGCGTAGCTGCGGGTGTAGCTGGCGCGGATGTTGAGGCCGCGAAAGGCGCCGGGGAGGAAGGAGAGGCTCTGGCTGTATTCGAGCTCCATGCCGCGGACGGTGACGTCGTTGGCGGAGGCGGTGGTGGTGATGAACTCGTAGTTGGAGAGATCGAGTTCGCCGTTGTAGCCGAACTCCTGGGCGGTGAGGCGATTGGTGATGAAGAGGCCCTTGACGTTGTTCTGGTAGACGTTGGCGGCGACGATGCCGACGGGCTCGAAGTAGTAGGCGAGACGGGCGGAGAAATTCTTCGACGTCTCGGGCTCGAGCAGGCGGTTGGGCATCGAGACGGTGAGGTTGTCGTCGTTGATGGACATCACGCCGGCGACGTCGCGGAAGGGCGGCCGACGGATGGTGGAGCTGAAGCCGAGCTGCGCGTCGAGCTGCGGGGTGATCTTGTATTTGAGCGAGGCGCTGGGGAACCAGTTGTCGTAGGTGTTCGTGTTGTGGATACGCGGCCGCGACTGGTATTGGTAGAAGAGACCCTCGATGGTGGTGGCGCGGCCGGCGACCTCGGGGAAACCGGCGGCGGCGACCTCGGCGGGCGAGCGGGGATTGTAGTCGAGGGCATCGGTGGACGTCTCCTCGCGGCGGATGCCGGCGCGGCCGATGAGTTTCCCCAAGGTCGCGGTGCCCATGAAGAACGCGGAGTCGATCGTCTCCTCGTAGTTCCGGCGGTTGGCGATGTAGGCGTTGTAGTAGTTGGCGGCGGTGATGGTGTGGGCGAACTGGCCGGGGTTGTCGCGGTAGAGGCCGCCGAGGCGCACGAGGTCGGGCATGAAGACGGTGCCGCCGGAGATCGAGCGCAAGGACGCGTCGGTATTGGTCGCGCCCATGTCGAACTCGAAGGGCGAGCGGTAGGCGGCCCAGGCGCCGCGGGCGGGCGCGCCGATGAGGTTGTAGCGGAGGGACTCGGTATCGAGGCGGAAGTCGCGGATCTCGTAGCGGCGCTTGAAGCCCGTCTTCCAGACGATCGGGAGGATCTTGTTGGTGCGGTAGGTGGCGGTGAGGTCCGCACTGTAGACGTCGGTGAGGGCAAAGCGGCCGTCGTCGATCGTGATGGTGGGGTTGGTGTAGCTCGCGCCGTCGTTCATATCGAGGCCGGCGAGCTGGACGACCTTCCAGTCGGCGCTGCGGAGGGAGGAGCGCGTGGCGCGGAACTGGACGTTGGAGAGCGTGGGGCCGCCGGCGTCGCGGATGGAGCCCTGACGGTCGCGCGGATCATACCAGCTGGTGGAGTGGGAGCCGGCGAACTTGCCTTCGACGAGGAGATTGCCGGCGCGGTATTCGAACTTCGGCACGACGGTGACGGTCTGGCCGAGTTTCACGATCGCGGCGGGATTGGCGACGACGCTGCCGACGGCGCTGGAAGTGAGGTCGAGCAGCGGGTCGGTGCCGGCGACGAGGTTGCGCGCGCCGGTGTTGAAGGTGAGGGCGCGCTGCGGGTTGTTCAGAGCGGCGTAATTGTAGAGGAGGCCGAGGGAGAGGACGAGACGGTCGGTGGCTTTGAAGTCCGAGGTGAAATTGATCGTGGAGCGGCGGTTCGTGCGCGGCGCGTGGAGAAACGCGAGGGCGGTGGGGACCACGGGGCGCGGATCGGCCGCGGTGGGCGCGTAGTTGTAGGTGATCGTCGTGCGGGCGTTGGCGGAGTAGGCCATCGACTCGCTGATGTTGAGGTTGATGCCGAGGCGCTTGTTGAAGAACACGTCGGAGTAATCGATCATGCCGCCGGGATGGATCTTCCGGGACTGCCGGTCATCGGGGCCGTAGGAGTCGTCGAAATTGAAGCGGGTGGAAAAGGCCGTGACGTTGGCCTGCGCGGTGATGCGGCGGCCGGCGCGGTCGAAGGCGCGCTTGGGCTTCAGGTTGATCGTGCCGGCGGGGGCGTTGGCATCGACATCCGCGCTGATGGTCTTGGAGACCTCGATGGATTCGACGGAGCTGAGGGAAACCTGCTCGAAGGAAAACGCGCGGGCGTTGCCGGACGCGCCCTGATTGGCGTCGGCGCTGGCGAGAGAGACGCCGTCGAGGGAGACCTGGGTGTATTCGGAATCGAGACCGCGGAGGCGGATGGTGCGGATCTCGCCCTGGACGAGGTCGAGTTCGACGCCGGGCATGTGCTTGAGGAACTCGCCGACGTTGCCCTCGGCGACGTCGCCGAAGACGTCGGACGCGACGGAGTTGGTGATGTCCATCGAGTTCCTCTGCTGCATGAGGGCCTTGGCGTTGCCCTCGCGTTCGCTCGAAACGGTGAATTTCTGCAGTTTCATCGGGCCGTCGCCGGATGCAGCTTCGAGGTGGGCGAGTTCGAAGTCGCGCTTCACGGCGCCGCCGGCGGGCACGGTCACGCGGGCGGTGAGCGGCTGATAACCGATGAAGATGACGCGGAGGGTGGCTTCGCCGGCGGGGACGTTGGTGATCGAGTAGGCGCCGCCATCGCCGGACACGATGGTCTCGGCGCGGCCGTCGACGCGGATCTGGGCGTTGCGCACATACTCGCCGGTCGCGGGATTGAAGATGCGGCCGGAGATCGTGCCGGTCGCGGCGGACTGGGCAGCCGCGAACAGCGGCAGCAGCAGACTGCAGAGCAGCGTGCAGAGACAGTGAGACAGGGTAGGGCGCATTGCGTGGGCTCGCATGGGTGGGGTGGGGCGAACGGGACGGCGGGTGACGGCCCGGACGTGGGATGAAGCAGGGAGGCAAGGCGGCGGTGGGGAATGGGCACGCTTGGGGGTGTTACACTTTCGTGCGCCGGGAATTGAGGCCGAGCCGCAGGGAAATGGGCTGGCCAAATCCGGGCGATGGCGCAGGAAAACGGAGCGGTTCGCCGCCCCGCTTCACGCCGTCGCCCCTGACGTTCAACCCGCCGCCATCCGATGAAAAAACTCTGCCGTTCGCTGTCCCTCCTCTTCGCTGCGTCGCTCCTCCTCTCCAGTCTAGGGCAGCCGGTCCGGGCGGCCGACGCGCAGATCCCGGCGGGAGCGCGGCGGATCCTGTTTCTGGGCGACAGCATCACGTTTGGCGGCGGCTACGTGACGGCGATCGAGCTGCACTTCCGGCTGCGCGAGCCGGGCGTGACGCGGGAGTTTCTCAATCTGGGTTTGAGCAGCGAGACGGTGGCGGGGCTCTCCGAGGACGGGCACGCGAGCGGGAAATTCCCGCGGCCCGATCTGCACGAGCGGCTGGCGCGCGTGCTCGAGCGGACGAAGCCGGACATGGTGATCGCGTGCTACGGGATGAACGACGGCATCTATCTGCCGCTGGCCGAGGAGCGGTTCGCGGCGTATCGGCGGGGCATCGAGCGGCTCCGTGCAGCCGTGAGCGCGGCAGGCGCGCAGATCGTGCACGTGACGCCGCCGGTCTTTGACGAGTCGCGGGGCAAGCACCCGGGCTACGCGGCGGTGCTGGAGGCTTATGCGGCGTGGCTCGGGCAACAGCGCAAGGCCGGCTGGCAGGTGATCGACCTCAACACGGCGATGGCGCAGGCGATCGCGGCGCGGCGACGGAGCGAGCCCGCATTCACCTTCTCGCCCGATGCGGTGCACCCGAATGCGGAGGGGCACTGGCTGATGGCGCAGACGATCCTGGTCGGACTGGGGAAACGGGACGTCGGAAACCTTACGAGCGTCGAGGCCCTGGCGGCGACGCATCCGCGGGGACGTGAGGTGTTGCAACGCGTGAGCGCGCGGCAGGAGTTGTTGAAACTCGCGTGGTTGACCGCGACGGGCCACCAGCGGCCGGGCGTGAAGCCGGGACTGCCGCTGGCGGAGGCGGAGGCGAAGGCCGCCGCGCTCCAGGCTGAAATCGACGCGCTGCTCGCGCGGTAAGGACCGGGAAACATCGGCCGGACGCGCGGTGCGGAACGCGGTGCGTCGAGGCAGGACTATTTCTCGATCGTCACGATGCCGCGGCGGATGGCCTCGGCGGTGGCTTGGGCGCGATCGTTGACGTCGAGTTTCTCAAGGATGTGGCTGACGTGCCGTTTGATGGTGTCCTCGGAAACATTGAGGACGGCGGCGATTTCCTTGTTGGCGCGGCCGGCGGCGATGAAGGCGAGAATCTCGCGTTCGCGCGGGGTGATGGCCGGGCCGAGGCGGAGGGCGTTGAGCCGGCGGGCGAGGTCGGGAGCGAGGGAGCGGCGGTTCTGGGCGACGGCGTGGATCGCGGCGAGCAGTTCCTCACGCGAGGCGGATTTCTGCAGATAGCCGAGGGCGCCGGCGTCGAGTGCGGCCTGGATCTCATCGTCGCGGGCAAAGGTGGAAAAGATCAGCACGCGCGCGGCGGCATCGTGGGCGCGCAGCGCGGCGGTAGCGGCGATGCCGCCGATGCCGGGCAGCTGGAGATCCATGAGCACGACGCGCGGGCGGAACTGGCGGTAGGCCGCGACCACATCCTCCCCGCGTTCGGCCTCGCCGACGACCTGCACGGTATCGTCGAGTTCGAGCGAGGCCGCGAGGCCGCTGCGGACCACGAAGTGATCGTCGACGATGAGGACGGGGACAGGAGACGGGCTCACGGCGTGGAAGTGGGCTGGCGAACGGACGCGGGCAACGCGGCCGACGGCACCGCATCGGCTCCCGCGGAGACGGCAACGGCCTCCGCCGGCCGCGGCGTGGATCCACGCCAGGGCAACGTCACCTCGACCGTGGTGCCACGCTGGAGTTCGCTCGCCCACGTGACGTGGGCGCCGATCTTGCGGGCGCGCTCGCGCATTCCCGCGCAACCGAAGTGCCCGCGGCGGGACTCGGCGGCGCTCGCGGGATCGAAGCCGCAGCCGTTGTCGGTGATCCGGAGGCGCAGGACGTCGGCAGTCGTCTCGAGCGCGATGCACACGTGGGTGGCGCGGCCGTGTTTCACGGCATTGGTCACGGATTCGCGCGCGATCATGCGGAGGTCGTGCACGATGGCGGGACTGAGGGCGGGTGGCGCGCTCGGCGATTCCAGGCGGACCTCGATCCCGGTGTCGGTGGACTGGCGCGCAGCGACGGCGGCGAGGGCGGCCTGGAGGTCGCCGGCGCTCTCGGCCGCGTCGCGCAGATCGGCGATGAGTTCGCGTGTCTCGGTCTGGATGCGGGAAACAAGATTGCGCGTGGCGCCGATAAGGTTGCGGCCCTTGTCATCGAGCGGGCGGGTCGCGAGGGCATCGAGGCGGAGGCTGACGCCGGCGAGCTCCTGCTCGAGCGAGTCGTGAAACTCGCGGGCAATGCGCTGGCGCTCCGCGAGGGCGGCTTCGGATTGGATGCGTGCCGCGAGAGCGGTGGTCTGACGCGAGACCTGACGGCGCAGGACGGCGATCCAAAGACCGGCGAGCAGCATGAGCCCGGCGAGTGCCGCCAGGATCGCGGTGAGGCGGCGTGGCGTCCACCACGGCGGCCGGTGGAGGACTTCGAGGCCGGCAGCGGAGGAGAGGCGGAGCGAGACCAGTCCGGGGCGGCCGAGGAAGCCGGAGCCGAAGGCAGTCGTCTCGACCTGGCAGATGCCGGTGAGCCGGACCACGGAGCCGGCGGCGGGGAGATCCGTGCCGTCGGGCACGCGCGCCTGGAGCGTGCGGTCGCCATCCTGCACGAGGAGCGTGATGCCCTCTTCGCTGCGGAAAGAGTCGCGAACCGTCGCCGTGAGCCGGACGAGGTGACCGTCGAGCCGCCCGGGAAACTGTTCCCCGCGTTTCCCGTAGAGTTCCTCGATCGAATCGACCTCGACGGCGACGGGCGCCGGGCCGGACGTGCGCGCCAGCAGTTCGGCGTCCACGATCGACGCGGTAAAACGCTCCATCGAAGGAAAGCCCACGACCGTGATCGCGTCGCCCGGTTGGAGTGCGGTGGCGCGCGGGAAACGAACATCGAAGGCCCGGGCGCCCTGCTGCAGAAACGCCTGCGTCTCGCCGAGCAGGGCGGAAACCGTGCCGTTGATCTTCACGCGGCGTTCGCCGAGGCCGTTGACGCGGAAGGCCAGGAGTTCCTCGGCGGAAATCTGCGGGAGCTCGTCGGCGGGCGTGGCGAGCGCGAGCACTTCGACCTCGTCCCAGGCGTGGACGCGCAGATACGGCTGCACGAGCTGGCGGCTGCGGGTGTTGATGAGGCCGGCGGCGAGGCCCGTGACGCGCACGCGATGATCGACCAGCGAACGGGCGGTCGGCGGCACTTCCATACGGACGTCGACGAGGCGCGAGCCGAGGGCCAGCCGCAGCACGCTGCGCGCCGAGGTATCGGGACGGGAGCCGGGCAAGGGTTGCACGGAGCGGACGACGCCCTCGATGGCGACGCGTTGGTAATGGAAGCGGCCGAAATGCAGGTCGTCGTATTGCACCGGAATACCCGCGGGCAGCGGCCGGCGGCCGATGACGCGATAGGTGGAGTCGCCGAGGCCCGGGAGGTAGAGCCCCATCCGCGTGGTGCCGGTGAGCTCGATCTCATCGCCGACCTGCGGATGCGGCAGCGTGCGCACGCGGAAGAAGGTCGTCGACGTCTCGTCCTGCAGGAAAATCGCGGTGATCCCTTCCACGAAGACGACCACGCCGCGCAAACGGGCGGGCAGGCCGCGCTCCGCCTCCGCGGGCGAGAGCGAACGGACCTCGAGGGCGGTGGTGAGCGTGCGTTCCTGGGCGCGGGCATGCGCGCCGACGGCGACGAGCGCGACGGTCAGCAACAGGAGGCGAAACAAGGTGGACACGACGACGGGGGCTGGCCGGTCGCGGAACGCGCGCGGCACGGAACCGATGGATTGCGCCGGCAAGGCGGGGCGCGCAACGACAACTTGGCCGGGGGGAAGCGGGGAAACACGCGGCGCTGCGGGGACCGGCGCCGCGCGCGGACGGACGTGGGAAAGAAATGCCCTGCGACCGCGGGAGGGAAATCCCGGCTCAGCTGAAGAGTGCGCCGATGGGTTTGCCGCCGTCGGTGATCGGCACGGGGCGCGAGGCGTTGACCAGATCCTTCGACGGATTGATGCCGAGCGCGGCGTAGATCGTGGCGTGGAAATCGGGCACGGAGACGGGATTTTCCACGGTCTTGTTGGACAGGGCGTCGGTGACGCCGTAGGCGCCGCGATGGCGGAGACCGCCGCCGGCGAGCACGAGGGAAAAGGCGGCCGCCTGATGGCCGCGGCCACCGCCGCTGTCGAACTGGCCGGGGCGGCCGAACTCGGTGCCGATCGCGATGAGCGTCTTGTCGAGGAGCTTTTTGTCCTGGAGGTCGGAGATCAGCGCGGAGAGCGCCGTATCCAGTTCCTGGATGAGCATGTGCTGGTTCTGGTGGCCGGCGTTGTGGGTGTCCCAGCCGGCGCCGTTGATGAAATTCAGGTTGTGCGAAACCTCGATGAAGCGGACACCGGCCTGCACGAGGCGGCGGGACAGGAGGCAGCGCTGGCCGAATTCGCCGCCGTAGCGCTGGCGGAGCGAGCCGGGCTCCTCGTCGAGTTTGAAATTCCGCATGAAGCCGGGGCCGGCGAGGCGGAGGGCGTCGCGCTGGGTCTGCTCGTATTCCGCGAGCGCGGATTCCTCCGGGCCGGATTTGCGCAGCGGGGCGAGGAGCTGCTGGCGGCGGGCCGCGCGCTCGGCGTCGATGCCCTCCGGCGACGTGAAGCCGGCCGGCCCGCTCTCGGTGTCGACAAGATAGATGTAGCCGTGTTTCGCGCCGAGGAAGCCGGGGCCGCGACTGACGCTCGGGTAGCCGATGACCATGTAGGCCGGGACGTTTTCGGCGACGGGACCGCGTTCGTGCGCGACGACGGAGCCGACCGACGGGTAGATCGTGCTGCCGCTGACGGCGCGGCCGGTGTGCACGAAATTCGTGGCGAGCGCGTGCTCGATGCCGAGGCGGTGATTGATGGTGCGGACGGCGGTGACCTGTTCGGCGAGCCGCGCGGTCTGCGCGAGGTGCTCGGTGTAGGAGATGCCGGGGACAGCGGTGTCGATCAGCGCGTAGTCGGTGCCGGCGGTGCGGGTCTTGGAGCTGCCGCGTTTCTTGGGGTCGAACGTGTCGATCTGCGACATGCCGCCGCCGAGCCAGATGAAGATGCAGTGTTCCGCGCGGCCCTTCGGGTGGGAGACGGTGCTGGCGCGCAGGAGCGACGGGAGCGAGGCGCTGGCGGCGAGGGCGGCGGAGGAAGCGAGGAAATCGCGGCGGTTCATGGGGTGGGGAGCGGAGAGGAGAGCGACGTGGGAGGAAGAGAGGTGAAGGGGCGAGGAGGCAAACGTAGGCGCTTACAGGATGTGCGTCCACTCGGGGGCGTTGAGCAGGGCCCAGAGCACATCCTCGAAACGGCGGCGCCAATCGGCGGAGAGGTTCGCGGTCGGCGGCTCGCCGCGGCGGGCGTCCGCTTCCTCCACGAGGCGGAGGGAGTTGGCCTCGCTCTTCATGTGATTGGACCAGCCGACAAACTTGCGGTAGGCGTGCGGCGCGGCGGCGGGGGGCGGCGGGTTGCGGACGAGCCGGGAATCCCAGCCCGGACGCAGCGCGGCGACGTAGGCGGATTTTTCCTCGGCGCTGGGGCTGCGCGTGAAGAGCCGCAGGAACAGGCGGTCGACAAAACGCTCGAGCGGTTGGTCCTCGAGGGCGAAGCGCGTGAGGCCGTGGTCGTCGCTGAGCCGGGTGAGCCAAGCCATCATCGTGCCGTTGGAGAGCAGGGCGGGCTGGAGGACGTTGGGCTCCACTTCGCGGATGCCGGAGGCGGCATCGGGACGCGTGGCGCGCCAGCCGAAGACCTCGAGCACCTCGGAAACGGCATGCATGCGGGGGAGCATGAGGCTGGGGCGGTCGCGCTCGTTGGACGTGGAGCCGAGCATCCAGGCACGGCGGGCGCGGCCGAGGTCGAGGGCGTTGTCGATCGTGCGCACGCTGTCGATGTCGAGGACGACGGGCTCGACGACGAAGGGTTTACCCGTGGCGGCGAAGAGGGAGTCGACGAGTTGCTCGGCACCGATGCGCCGCGGCGCCGGGGCGGTGAAGAGCGGGCTCGGGACGGTGAGCTGCGGATCGACGGCCCGCTGGTAGGCGTGGGAGGTGAGGATGAGGCGCGCGATGGCCTTGGTGTCGTAGCCGGAGCGGACGAGTTCGCGACCGAGCCAGCGGAGCAGGTCGGGATGCGAAGGCGCGGACTTTTCCCAATCCCCGATCGTCGGCACGAGACCGCGGCCCATGAGGCGCTGCCAGATCCGGTTGGCCATGACCTGGGCGAAGCGCTCGTTTTGCGGCGCGGTGATGAGCGCGGCGAGGCGGTCGCGGGAGTTGTCGGGCGATTCCGCGAGCGTCGCGGCGGTCTGTTCGTCGCAGAATTGGGCGAAGGGCCACGCGGGGGCGACGCTGGTGCCGGGCTTGAGCGTGACCTCGATGAGCGGCTGGCGTCCGCCCTGGCTGAGACTTTCCATGACGACGCTGCTGGTGGCGGGGACCTTCAGCGGCTTGCGCTCCAGGAGCGCGGCGAGCTGGAAGAGATCCTTCTGTTTGGCGAGGTGCGTGGGGGCGTCGTGGCAACGCGCGCACTTCATCTCCACGCCGAGAAACGCGGAGCTGACGATGATGCCTTTGGCGGCCATGGGCACATCGTTCTGCGAGGCGACGCCGAAGCCGGCAGGGCCGCCGAAGCGTTCGCTGCCTTCGAGGCGGAGGAGCTCGGTGACGAAGAGGTCGAGCGGCTTGTTGTCGCGGAGCGCCTCGTAGAGCCACCACCGGAACGGACCGGTGTTGTTGAGCGTGGGGTTGATGAGGTTCGGATTCTCCGCGAGCACATCGAGCCAGTAGCCCATCTGGTGATCGGCCCAGCGCGGGTCGGCGAGGAGCCGGTCGATCGCGCGCGTGCGCCGGTCGGGCGACCGGTCGGCGAGGAAGGCGGCGATCTCGGCTTCGGACGGCGTGACGCCGACGGTATCGAGGGTGACTCGACGGAGAAACGTGAGGTCGTCGGTCAACGGCGTGAAATCGAGCCGCTCGACGGCAAACTCAGGCCAGGGCGAGCCCTCCTCGATCCAGCGGCGGAGCAAGGCGATCTCCTTGGGAGGGAGCGGGTCGCCCTTGGCTGGCATGATCTCGTCGGGATTCGTGCTGGTGATGCGCTTGAAGAGCGCGCTCTCGCCCGGCTTGTGCGGGACGATGCCGGGACCGTCGGCGTTGCCGCCGGCGAGGGCCTCCTCGCGAAGATCGAGGCGGTAGCCGCCCTTCACCTTGGCGCCGGCGTGGCAGGAGAAACACGCGGACTCGAGGATGGGCTTGATCTCGCGGTGGAAGTCGACGCCGCCCTTGCGCTTCATCGGGGCCAGCTCGGTGGCGACCTGCGCGATGCGCGCGCCGACAAAGTGATCGACGGCGTTGTGCGCGGGGAACCCGGCCGGCAGGGCAGGAACGGAAATCTCCGCGGTGGCGCGGAGGTGGGCCTGGGCGGCGTCGCGGCGTCGCTGCCAGTAGCCGGCATGCTCGGCCCGGCGCGCGGCGCGCGCCGCGGTGTTCATGGCGTCGAACCGCTCCCGGCGTTCGGCCTCGTAAGCCTGCCACTCGGCGTCGGTGTAGCGCACCCGGCGGTTCCCGGGAGAAAGCAGCACCCACTCGCGCGTGCCCTCGAGCGAGACGGCAATGACGGTTTCGCCGAGCTCGGGGCGGAAGGGCACCTGATTTTTGTTCTTCGAGGGCAGGAGCGAGCCGATGAACGTCTCCAGCAACACCGTGACCGGCCGGCCGTCGGCGACGAACTCGCTCATCGCTTCGCGGTTGCCGGGCGGGGCGAAGCGGAAGCCGGGGCCGAGGTCGAGGACCTTGTCCTGCTCCTCGACGGGAAGCTCGCCGGCGTTGCCGACGGCGAACTGGCGCGGCTGGTCGAACGGCGTCTCGAGCAGGACGGCGGCGTTGAAGAACACGCGGGCCTGTCCGCGCGCGCGGAGCAGGATGCGGTGTTTACCGGGCGGAAGCGTGACGGTGGCAGTAGCGCGGACGAGGGTGGGAAACGCGCGGTCGGCGCGGATACCGGTGGCGATGTATTTCTGCGGCAGCTCGAAGAGGCCGAAGAGGTCCTCGGTAAACGACTCGGTGGCCGCGGCGACGATCGGACCGGACGGCCACTTGTTGTCCCGCGGGATGCCCTCCTCGCAGAGGTCGACCGTGACGAGTCCCGGCGTCGCGGCGCGGGCGAACGAAGCGGCAAGGAGGACAAGGAGCGCGAACGCGAGGCGGGTCATGGGGTGCGTGGGCCGGCAATCAACGTCGGGTTGCCGCCGAGTTCACGTGTGGCGGCATTACACTTTCGTGCATGGCGCGCCGGGGCCGGCGGGCGATGCGGACACTTTGCCAAGAACTGCGCACGGCGCGCGCGGTTTCAGGCTCGAAAGTCACGCGCTGCCGGCAAGTCTCCGGCCAGACACTCCAACCCCGTCACCGCCATGGCCGAGAAATCCGCGCGTCCGAAAGCCTCCAAGTCCGACCAGGATCCGTTCCGCAAATACGAGGAATGGTTCGTCGCCTCACCCGATCCGTGGGTGGAGATCGTCAAGCTCGAGCACGGCGGCGACCGGACGTTTGGCTCGACGGTGCGGGCGATGGTGACCAACGCCGAGCCGGCCCAGCGGCCGGGCATGGAGGCGAAGTTGCTCGCGGCCCTCGCGGCGCCCGAGCTTACGGACGTGGGACGGATGTTTGTCTGCCGGATGCTGGCGCTGATCGGCACCGCGAAAAGCGTGCCGGCGCTGGCGGCATTGCTCGGCGATCCGAAATCGGCCGATGCAGCGCGCTACGCGCTCGATGCGATCGACGACCCGGCGGCGATCGCAGCCTGCCGCGCGGCGCTCGACCAACTGTCGGGCGTGGCGAAGGCCGGGCTGATCGGCTCGCTGGCGCTGCGCGGCGACGCGGGTGCGATCCCGGCCCTGAAGGCGATCCAGTCCTCCGCGACGGAGCCGGCCGTAGTGAAGACCGCCGCGGCGCGCGGCCTCGAGCGCCTGGGCGCAAAATCGTAAGCGTCGCCTGCAACCTGGAACGAACATCCCGACCATGAATTCCCCTCTTTCCCCGGTCACCCGACGCAGCTTCCTCCAGCACGCCGCCGCGGCTTCGGCCGTGGTCGCGTTGCCCAACATCCTCGGCTCCCGGGCGCTCGCCCAGGGCGCGGCGAGCAAGAAGATCACCCTCGGCTTCATCGGCGTGGGCAACATCGCGCAGAACCACCTCGATACGCTGCTCAACTTCGACGACGTGCGGATCCTCGCGGTCTGCGGCGTCGACAAGGCGCACCGCGATACCGCGCTGGCGAAGATCCACGCGCGCTACGAGAACAAGGATGCCAAAGGCTACAACGACTTCCGCGAGATGGTGGCGCGCCCCGACATCGATGCGGTCATCGTGTGCACGCCGGACCACTGGCACGCGCTCAACGCGATCGAGGCGATGCGCCACGGCAAGGACGTCTACGTGGAGAAGCCGCTGACGCTCACGATCCGCGAAGGCCGCGAACTCGTGAACGCCGCGCGCAAATACCAGCGCGTGGCGCAGACAGGCACCCAGCAGCGCTCGTCGCGGCGGTTCCACGACACGGCCGAATTCATCCGCAACGGCGGCCTCGGGAAACTGGAGCGGATCGATATCCTGATTCCGGCGAACAACAAATACACCGGCGCGAGCTGGAAGGCGGAGCCCGTGCCCGCCGGCCTCGACTGGGATCTCTGGCTCGGACCGGCACCGTGGGCGCCGTTCAACCGGCAGGCGTGCCACTACAATTTCCGCTTCAACCTCGATTACGCCGCGGGGCAGGTGACGAACTGGGGCGTGCACTACATCGACATCGCGCAGTGGGCGCTCGGCATGGACGAGTCGGGCCCGGTCGAGGTGACCGGGGACGGCGAGTTTCCGACGAGCGGGCTGTTCACGACGGCGACGAAGGTCGACTTCACGTGTCGCTACGCCAGCGGCGTGGCGCTGCGCTGCCACACGCGTTACGACGGCATCAGCGACGGCAACGTGCGTTTCTTCGGCTCGCGCGGGTGGATCGACGTCTCCCGCAGCACGAGCAGGGCTTCGGATCCGGAGTTGCTGAAGGAGGTCACGGCCCAGGCCGGCAAGGGCGCGGTGAAGCTGATCTCGAGCAACAATCACCACGACAACTTCCTGAACGCGATCCGCACGCGGGCGCGGCCGATCTCGGACGTCGAATACGGGCACCGCACCACCACGGTCTGCAACCTCGGCAACATCGCGATGCAGCTCGAGCGGAAGCTCCAGTGGGATCCGGTGAAGGAGGAGTTTGTCGACGATCCGGTGGCGAACCGGATGCGGCACCGCTCGATGCGGGCGCCGTGGTCGCTGATCTGAGCGCGAACGCCCGCGGCGCGGCGCAACGAGGGTTGCGCCGACCGCGGAAGCTCCGCCTTTGACAGGGCGGCGGGAATACGCGGAATTGCCCGACTCATGTCCCAAGTCCGCGTTCGATTCGCACCCAGCCCGACCGGTTTCTTCCACATCGGCAGCGCGCGCACCGCGTTGTTCAACTGGCTTTATGCCCGGCACACGGGCGGCACTTTCATCCTCCGCGTCGAGGACACGGACAAGGAGCGGAACAGCGAGGCCTTCCTCAACCTGATCTACGAGTCGCTGACCTGGCTGGGCCTCAACTGGGACGAAGGCCCGAAGTTCGGCGGCAACGGCGGCGGCGATTTCGGCCCGTATCGGCAGAGCGAGCGCGGCGGCGTCTACCAGGACTACGTGGCGCGGCTGAGGAACGCGGGGCGCGCCTACGAGAAGGACGGCGCGATCTGGTTCCGCCTGCCGGGCGAGCGCTACACGGTGTTCGACGAGCACCGGAAAAAGGAAGTGGAGAAGGTGAAGATCGCGCCCGTCACGATCGAGGACCGGATCCGCGGCCGGGTGGAGCGCGTGGAGGACGAGGACTTCGTGATCGTGCGCTCGGACGGCAACCCGGTCTTCCACCTCGTGAACGTGGTCGACGACATCGCGATGCAGGTCACGCACATCATCCGCGGCGAGGACCATCTCTCGAACACGAGCAAGCACGTGCACCTCTACGACGGCTTCGGCGTGAAGCCGCCGGCGTTTGCGCACATCCCGCTCATCCTGAAACAGAATGGGCCCGGCAAGATGTCGAAGCGCGACCAGGGTGCGCTGATCGAGGAGTATCAGCGGCGCGGTTACCTGCCGGAGGCGCTGGTGAATTTCCTCTGTCTGCTCGGCTGGAATCCGGGCGACGACCGCGAGAAAATGCCGATCGCCGAAATTATCCGGCTCTTCGATCTGCCGGGCGTGAACCAGAGCAATGCGCGTTTCGACGACAAGAAACTCGCGCACATGAACATGGCTTACCTGCTGGAGCTGCCCGGGGAGAAATTCGTGGCACTCGCGCGGGACTTCTTCGCGCGGCAGCAGGCCAATCCCGCAGCGGCCAAGGCGCTCGCGGCCGACGCGTGCTACTTCCGCGACGTCATGCTGCTGAGCCAGCCCAAAGTGAAGGGCGTCGAGGAACTGCCGGCGTATGCGGCGTATTTCTTCGACGACGCCTTCACGATCGACGCCAAGGTGCGCGACAAGGTGATGGCGAAGGGCGACCCGAAAGCGCGGCTGCGGGAGCTGGCGGAGGCGCTGCGCGCCGCGGATGCGACCGTGTGGGCCAGCGACACGGCCATCGAGGAATTGATGAAGGGGCTCGCGACGAAGAACGGACTGGGCTTCGGCGACTACCAGGCGGTGACGCGCCTGGCGTTGTCCGGCACAAACGTCGGCCCGACGATCACCGGCATGATCCGGGTGATGGCGCGCGAGCGGGTGCTGGCGCGGGTCGAGCGCTTCCTCGCGAGTTGAGCAGCGACGCGGCTTGCCGTGCGACGGTGCGGCTCAGTAGCCGCGCGCTTTGTCCACGGTGTGCCGCAGCGGCTCGCCGCGGGCGAAACGCGTGAGGTTGTCCCTGTAGATTTCGAAGTAGCGCGCGCCTTCCCCGTCGGAGCGACCGGCGATGTGCGGCGTGATGATCACGCGGCCGGTCTTCCAGAGCGCGTGTCCCTTGGGGAGGGGCTCCTCGGCGGTGACATCGAGACCGGCGGCGCGAGCGCCGAACGGGGCGCCACACCGGGCATGAGGCGGGGAGGCCGCGACGCTCAGCGCATCGCGGCCGCGAAGTGGCCGAGCAACGTCGCGTAGTCGTTCACGGCCGGGAACTGGGGAAACTGCTGGATGACGTTGGGCGGCGCGTGAAACAGAAAGCCGTGCTCGGCCTGGCCGAGCATCGAAGTGTCGTTGAACGAGTCGCCGGCGGCGATGACCCGGTAGTTGAGGGACTGGAGCGCGGCGACGGCGTGGCGTTTCTGATCCGCCATGCGGAGCTTATAACCGGTGATCCGGTCGTTCTCCACGATGAGGCGGTGGCAGAACAGCGTGGGCCAGCCCATCTGCCGCATGAACGGCTGGGCAAACTGCTCGAACGTGTCCGACAGGATGATGACCTGCGTGCGGCGGCGCAGCTCGTCGAGGAACTCGCCTGCTCCCGGGAGCAGCGGGAGACCGGCGATGACCGCCTGGATCTGCGAGAGCGTGATGCCGTGGGCATCCATGATCCCGATACGGTAGCGCATGAGCTTGTCGTAGTCGGGTTCGTCACGCGTGGTGCGGCGCAGCTCCGGAATTTTGGTCGCTTCCGCGACGGCGATCCAAATCTCGGGGGTGAGAACCCCTTCCATGTCCAGGGTGACGATGCTCTGCTTCACAAGTGGCGCGGAAGGAAGAGAGCCGGCCGGCCGGAAGCAAGACTGCGCACGGAGGCGGATTCGCCGGGGGAGACGCGCGTCGCCCTGAGGTTCGACGCGCGCGCTAGTCGAACTGCCGGCGAAACGCCGCAAACTCGGCGCGGAGGGCGTCGAGCTGTGTGCGCAACGCGAGGACCTCGCGCTCGAGCGCGGCGATCCGTTCGTTCTCCGCGCGGACCGCGGCGGTCGCAGGCTCGAGCGGAACGGCGCGCTCGGCGGCCGGCGCCTCGACGGGCCCGCCGAGGAGGTGGGCGAAGCGGGACTCCTTGGCGCCCGGCGCGCGCGGGAGTTTGGCGGCGAGCGGAGCGGGTTGGCGTGCGGCGAGGGCGTTGAGCGTCTCCTCGACCTCGGGGAGGCTGTCGAAGGCGAAGAGGCGTTCGGTGCGCGTGCGCAGTTCGCCGACGGTCTGCGGGCCGCGCAGCAGGAGAACGCAGAGGAGGGCGATCTCCGCGGGGGTGAGCAGGAGCCGGTCGGGCAGGGTGTGCTTGTATTTCGCGACGCGGGCCTCGGCGCCGGAGAACAACGTGGCGAGGCGCTTGTCGCGCAGGCTGTCGAGCGCGCGGACTACCGTCTGCTCATCCAACGACAGCACCGGCTCGCGGTTCGTGAGCTGGTTGCAGGCGTTGACGAGCGCGTTCAGCGACAGCGGATAGTAGTCGGGCGTCGTGATCTGTTTCTCGATCAGGGCGCCGAGCACCCGCGCCTCGGTGGCGGAGAGCGGAGGGAACGCGTCGTCCATCAGGCGGAGTGCAGTGCAGGCCGCGGCGTCACTTCTTCGCCCACGTATCCTTCAGCGTGATCGTGCGGTTGAAGACGAGGCGCGTGGGCCGGCTGTCCTTCGCATCGAGCGTGAAATAGCCGAGCCGCTCGAACTGGTAGCGCTCGGCGGGCGTGGCGCCGGCGAGGGCAAACTCGAGCTTGGCCGTGACGACCTCGAGCGAGTGCGGGTTGATGTGTTGCTTGAAATCCTCCTCGGCGGCCGGTTCGGCGACACTGAACAGGCGATCGTAGAGGCGGACCTCGGCGTCGAAGCTGGTCTGGGCGCTGACCCAATGGATGGTGCCCTTGACCTTCTTGTCGGCGTTGGGACCGCCGGTGCGGGTGGTGAGGTCGGCGGTGCAGCGGAGCTCGATGATGGCTCCATCCGGGCCCTTCACGATCTCGTCGCACTTGATGATGCACGCGTATTTGAGCCGGACTTCGCCACCGGGCTTGAGCCGGAAATACTTCGGCGGCGGCACTTCGGCGAAATCCTCGCTCTCGATGAAGACTTCGCGGGTGAGGGCGACCTTGCGGGTCGTGGGCTGCTCGCTCTGCGGGTCGTTGGTCGCCTCGCACTCGATGATCTCGCCGGCGGGGATGTTGGTGAGGACGAGCTTGAGCGGGCGGAGGACGGCGAGTCGGCGCTGGGCGGAGGCATTGAGTTCCTCGCGGATGCAGTGCTCGAACACGGCGATGTCGGTGAGGCCGTCGAACTTTGTGACACCGACCATCGCGGAGAGCTTGCGCAGCGCGCTGGCGGGGATGCCGCGACGACGGGCGCCGGAGAGCGTGGGGAGGCGGGGGTCGTCCCAGCCGGAGACGAGTTTCTCCTGCACCAGCTGGATGAGCCGGCGCTTGCTGAAGACCATGTAGCTGAGGTTCAGCTTCGCGAATTCGTATTGGTGCGGGAGCGTGCGGGGCAGTTCGAGGCTCTCGAGGATCCAGTCGTAGAGCGGACGGTGCACCTCGAACTCGAGGGTGCAGATGCTGTGGGTGATGCCCTCGAGGTAATCGCTGAGGCAGTGGGCAAAATCGTAGAGCGGGTAAATGCACCACTTGTCGCCGGCGTGGTGGTGGGCGATGTGCCGGATGCGGTAGAGCAGGGGATCGCGCAGCCAGATGTTGGGCGACGCCATGTCGATCTTGGCGCGCAGCGAGCGGGCGCCGTTGGGAAACTCGCCCGCACGCATGCGCGCGAACAGGTCGAGGTTCTCGGCGACGGAGCGGTCGCGGAAGGGGGAGTTGCGTCCGGGTTTGTCGGGGGCGCCGCGGTAGGCATCGGTCTCCTCCGGCGTGAGGTCGCACACGTAGGCCTTGCCGCGGCGGATGAGTTCGAGCGCGTAGCCGTAGATCTCCTCGAAATAGTCGCTGGCGAAGAACGCCTCGGAATCCGGGCCCGGCGCCACCGGCGCGAGGTAGTGGTCTTCGCGGCCGGCGACGGTCTGCTTCGCGGGATGGGCCCCTTTCGGCTTATAGCCGAGGCAGTGATCGGCCCAGCCGGCAATGAGCCACTTCACGTCCTCGGTGATCGCCTCGACGTATTCGACGTCCTCCTTGACGGGGTTGGTGTCGTCGAAGCGGAGGTTGCACTGGCCGTTGTTTTCGCGGGCGATGCCGAAATTGAGGCAGATCGACTTGGAGTGGCCGATGTGGAGGTAGCCGTTCGGCTCGGGCGGAAAGCGCGTGACGATTTTCGGGTAGCGCTTTTCGGCGACGTGCTGGGCGACGATATCGCGGATGAAATCGCTCGGAGCAGGGGCGGCGGACGCGGCGGCCTCGGGTTTCTCGACGGACATAAGCGGCGGACGATGCGAAGCGCGCCGCGGCGACGCAACGTGCTTTTCGTTTTCCCCGCGCTCGCCCGCGGCAAAAGAAAAGGCGGGTCATGGGCGACCCGCCGGGCGGCGATTTATTTGGTGCGAATGCCGGGAGTCGAACCCGGATCAATGGCTTCGGAGGCCACTACACTATCCATTGTGCTACATTCGCAGCGAAGAGGCGGCCATGAATGGATCGGAGGCGCGGTGCGTCAAGCCAAGCTTCGCACCGGGCGCGAGCCCGGGGCGAGGTCAGGCCGCCGGCTTGGCCTTACGGTTCTCCTGCCACGCGCGCCAGGCTTCCCAGACGATCGGCAGGACGGAAAGAATGATGATGGCGAGGATCACGAGCTTGAAGTTCTTCTGGATGAACGGCTGGTTGCCGAACCAGAAGCCCGCGTAGATGAAAAAGTAGATCCAGATGAACCCGCCGATGATGTTGTAGGCGATGAAGCGCGAGTAGTTCATCCGGCCGACCCCGGCCACGAAGGGGACGAAGGTGCGGACGATCGGGACGAAGCGGGCAAGGATGATGGCGCGACCGCCGTATTTCTCGAAGAACGCGTGGGCGCGCTCGAGGTGTTTTTTGCGCAGGAAGATCGAGTCCTCCCGCTTGAACACGGCGGGGCCGATCTTGGCGCCGATCCAGTAGTTCAGGGTGTCGCCGATGACCGCGGCAATGAACAGGAGGACGGCCATAAGATGGACGTTCAGGCCGGTCTCGGGCTTGGCGCAGAACGCACCGGTGGCAAAGAGCAGCGAGTCACCCGGCAGAAACGGGGTTACGACGAGCCCGGTTTCCGCAAAGATGATCAGGAAGAGCACCGCATAGGTCCAAGTGCCGTAGTCGCGGATGATCTCCGCCAGGTGGACGTCGATATGGATGATGAAATCGATCAGCTTCTTGATCAGGTCGAACATGGTCGGCGTGAAAGGTGGCGAGGCGGAAACGGGGCAAAAAAAAGGCAGGCAGCGGAAACTGCCTGCCGAAAGAGAGGGAAGCCCGGATCAGACGTCCGGCTTGGTCTTGCGCAGACCCTGCACGCGCTCGCCTTCCTTCCACTGCCCGCGCTTCTTCAGGATCTCGACGCGCTCGAAGCGCTTGAGGACGTTGCGTTTGATGACGAGGCCGGACGAGCCTTGGAGACTTTTGTGCTGCGACATGACGTTAAAGGGAGTGAATGCGACGCGTTAAAGGGGCCGTGAGCTAGAGTTCGTTTTTGCCCATGACAAGTATTTTTCCGAAACATGCCGGGCCTCGACGACAATCCACTCGGGCGTTTCGTAAGGGTGGATGGCATGAATGTGGCGCTCGAGGGCGGGGGCGTTTTCAGCGGGAAACTTGAAGCAGAGCCGAAACTCCTGGGCGGTCTCCAGTTTCCCGTCCCAGCGGTAATGCGAAGTGATCGGGCCTTCGATCTGCACGCAGGCGGCGAGACCGAGGCGGACAGCTTCCGCGGCGAGACGATCCGCGTCGGGGCGTTGGGCGACGGTGGTCCAGGCGACGAGCATGCCGCCACGTTCGAGGGGCGCGGGCGTCCGGCAAGAGGGAATTCGCCCTTGACGCACCGGAGCCGGCCGCTTCCCCTCACCGGTTTTCATCACGCCATCTCCCTTCCATGAGAGACGATTACATCAAAGACGCCCTCAAGACGATTCCCGACCCGAACATCCTGATCAATGTGGTCTCCCGCCGCGTGAAGCAGCTCAAGCGCGGCAATCGCCCGCTGGTCGAGTCGCTCGAGAAGCTGTCGCCCGAGGACACGGCGCTCCGCGAGATCATCGAGGGCAAGATCAGCCACGAACTGGCGGGCAACTGAGGCACGGGACGTAAAACCGATTTCACGGCGGCTGCGTTCTGCGCATGCGGAACCCCAGCCGCCTTTTTTGTCGGCAAACTGGTCCAACGATTAAACTGCGCTCCGCCACGCGGGGCGCGCAATGAGACGACGACGTCACCATGGCGGCCCAAAACAAGGATGCGAAGCGCTTCACCGAGATTCGGAATGCCAAGGCGCTCCGTGACTACTCGGTCGACGAGAAGTTCGAGGCAGGGATCCAGTTGCGGGGCACGGAGGTGAAGTCGATCCGGGCAGGCCGGGCGCAGATCAGCGATGCCTTCGCGCGGATCGAGAAAGGCGAAGCCTGGCTCTACAACGCGCACATCGAGCAATACGCGTTCGGCAACATCTACAACCACGACGCCAAGCGGATCCGGAAGCTGCTGCTGCACCGCCGGCACATTCTGAAGATCAAGGTCGCGCTCGAAACGGGAGCAGGCCGGGCGTTTGTCCCGCTGCGGATGTATTTCAAGGATGCGTTGGTGAAGGTCGAAATGGCCCTCTGCACGGGCAAGAAGCTCCACGACCGCCGCGAAGATCTGAAGAAGCGCGCCGCGGTGCGCGAAGTGGATCAGGCACTCAAGGCGCGCCGGCGCTCCGCCTGACCCGGGCGCGGACCGGATTGATTCAGGGCGCCGCGGGGTCGATCCGCGGGGCAGGGGTCGGGACGGCAGTCGGCCAGACGCGCAGGATTTCGTCGGCGAGTTTTCGCCACCCGAAGGGTTTGGCGAGAAACCCCTTCAACGCCGGCAACCGCGCGAGCGCATCCTCCTCCGCGGCGAGATTGTGCCCGGTGATCATCACGAACACGGCATCGGGCACGAGCGCCGAGGCCTCGCGGATAAACTCGATGCCGTTGAGCTGCGGCATGTGGAAATCCGTCACGACCACCGCCGGTTTAAGGCCGGGCAGGGCCTGCAGGGCATCGAGCGGGCGGACGAATCCGTGCACCGGGCGGTCGAGATTGTCCGCCAGGAGCTGGCTCATCAGCTCCGTGTAGGATTTTTCGTCGTCGACGAGGACGATCGAGGGCGTGGGTAGGCTCACGGGAAGCGCGGACGGACGGCAGGTTGGGATATTCCAGTGGGCGATGCAATGCCGACTCCCGCGCTTGATTCGCGCGTCCCGCTCCGAAGCATGCGCGCATGCTGCACGTCGTCCTGTTCCAACCGGAGATCGCCCCCAACACGGGCAACGTGGGCCGGATGTGCGCGCTCACGTGCTCCCGCCTGCACCTGATCCATCCGCTCGGCTACGTGATCAATGACCGGAATCTCCGCCGGGCCGGGATGGATTACTGGAAGTCGCTCGACGTGCACGAGCACGCGGATTGGCGGGCTTTCCGCGCGAGTCCGCACGCGCCGACGGGGCGGCTGTGGCTCTTCACCACCAAGACCGAGCGCACTTTCTGGGACGTGGCGTTTCAGGACGGCGACGGCCTGGTTTTCGGCAACGAAAGCTCCGGCGCCCCGGAGTGGCTGCACGATGAACTTGCCGACACCCGGGTGACGATCCCGCACGCCAATCCGACCCTGCGCTCGCTCAACCTCAGCACGGCGGCCGGTGTCGCCTGCTATGAGGCGTTCCGCCAATTGACCCACGCGCGCCGCTGAACCGCGGGCGCGCGCTCAGTTTTTCCGGGCGGCGAGTTCGAGGACGACGTCCCAGTGGAAGCGCACGAACTTGTGCAGCGCTTCCTCCAGGATCCGCTCCTGATCGCTGTGCGCGCCGAAGCCCTTCGGGCCGTCTTCGCTGTCGATCATCGGCCCGATGCCGAAGCTCTCGATGCCCTTCTGCCGGAGGAACGCCATGTCGGTCGCACCGGTGCTCATTGTGGGCAGCGTGATCACGCCGTAGTGGCGCTTGATCGCCGCCTCGAGCACCTCGAACGCCTCGGTGTTGAGCCGCGAGGGCGGGGCGCCCGGGCGGCTGTGGCCCGGCGCACGCACGATCTCGATCGCGGGATCGTTGATCACCTGGCGGAGCTGCTCGATGAACTTCGGCATGTCCTCATCGGGGAGCGCACGCACGTCGAGCGTCGCCTCGGTCTCGGACGGGATCACGTTCACGCGGTAGCCGCCGCTGATCATGTTCGGCGAGATGGATGTCCGCAGGGTCGAGTGGAGCCGCGGCGCGTGTTCGGCGAAGTATTCCTGCGCCGCACCCGACTCGTCGCCGCGCAGCACGGCCCGGTAGCGGGCCGCCTCCTCGGGCGGGCTGATGGTGGCGAGGCGCTCGAAGAAGGCACGGGTCGTCTCGTTGAGCCGCATCGGCGTCTGCCAGTCGGCGATGTTGGCGATGGCGCGGGCGAGGTGCACGACGGCATTGGAGCGCAACGGCACCGAGCCGTGCCCGGCGACGCCCCGGGCGACCAGCCGGATGCGGTTCGGAATCTTCTCCGTGGTCTGCACGCTGCCATACTGCACCTTGCCGCCCGTGCGGACGACGCTGCCGCCCTCCGCGAGGCAGAACTCGGCGTCGATCTCGGAGAAGTGCTCCTCGACCATGAACTGGATGCCGTATTGCACGGCGCCCTCCTCGCCGGCCTCGGCGAGAAAGATCACGTCGCGATCGAGCGGCACGTTGCTGCGCTTGAGCAGCAGCATCGTCATGAGGGCGACGGCGACGTTGTCCTTATCGTCCACCGTGCCACGGCCGTAAACGTAGCCGCCCTCGCGGGTGGCGGAGAACGGCGGGTGTTTCCACTTCTTCGGGTCGACGTTCACGACGTCGGTGTGGGCCATCAGCAGCAATGGACGCTTCGAGCCATTCCCGCGCAGCCGCGCGACGAGGTTGGGGCGGTGGGCGAGCTTGGCAAAGATCCTGGTCTCGATGCCCTCGGCCTGGAGCACCTGCTGCAGGTAATCGACGGCGGGCTTCTCGTTGCCGGGCGGATCGCTGGTGTCGAAGCGCAGCAGTGCCTGGAAGTGGCGCATCGACTCCTCGTCGACAGCGGACCAGTTGGCGGGCGTCGCCCGTTCGGCGCCGCGGAGACCGAGCGCGGCGAGCAGCAGGACAAGCAGCGGGATGGAACAACGGAACGAAAGTCGCATGGGCGGGAGGAGAAACGCGAGGGGCGCGGGCGGGATCGGGTCGCGCCGGGCTACTTCTTCGGCGGCGGGGGAGGCGTGGCCTCGGTGATCACGCGGATGACGTAGTAGCTCGCCAGGGTGTCGCCGCCGTTGCGCATGCCGTGCTCGTCGTTGGAGGCGAAGAAGCAGACCGAGCCCGGCCCGACGCGGTGGGTGGTGCCGTTGAGGAAAATCTCCATCGTGCCCTCCTTCACGACGACGATCTCCTCGTCGACGTGCCGATGCGGGCCGTGCGCCGCCTCGCGGGCATTCACCGCGGTGTTATGGCAGGAGAGGTTGGCGCAAGTGACGGTCGGGCTGTTGAAGATAGCGCGGCGGGCGCCGTTCTTGAGCGTCTGCACCGGGAGCCGCGACCACTCGAACACCTGCGACTTGAGGGCCTTGGGCGGAGCGCTGTCGACGGCGCGCTGCTGGGGCGGAACCTTGGCGGTCAGCGCGGTGCCGAAATTAAGCACGAGATAGGTGGCGGGCGTGGTGCCGACGTTGGTGAGGTGATGGAAGTCGTTCGCGGCGTAAAAGAGCACCGAGCCCGGGCCGGCGCGCTCGGAGCGGCCGTTGATCGTCACCTCGAGCGTGCCCTCCTGGATGATGATCATCTCCTCGAGCGGATGCTGGTGCGCGGCGTGCGAACTCAGACCGGGGTTGAGCGTCGTGATGTGCGACTGGAAACGCGCGAGCGTGGCGGTGGGCTGGGCGACGACGTCGCGACGCAGACCGACCGCCGTGGGGCGGGGCGCGAGTTCGGAAAAATGGAAGATCCGGGACCCGAGTGGCGTGGTCGGGGATGCGGTCGCGGCCGAGCCGGACGGCGATATGAGGATCGAGAAGACGAGGAGGGGGAGCGCGCGCACGAGCATGGTTCAGTCGCGGGGACGGCACGACGGTGCGGTTGGCCTCGGCGCGAAGCGAGCGCGGAGTCGCCGGGAACTCCCCTTTTGACTCGGCGCCTGACGTGGCCGAGACTCCGGCACCCCTTCGATCCGGCGACGCCGGCTCGATTCCCCACCACTCAAGCATCCCCGACCCGTGAACTCGCATTCCATCCGGAGGCGTCGCGTTGCCCTTGCGCTCGTCCTCATCCCGGCAGTTTCCACCCTCGTGCCGGCCCAGTCGCCGCGCATCGATCCGGCCGAGCTGGCCCGCTTCGACACCAATCGGAACGGCCAGCTCGAACCCGATGAGCTCGCGGCGCGCGATGCCGCGGCACGGGCCGCGCCGATCGTGACCCGCCCACCGGAAGGGCGTGAAACCGTCATGCTCTCGCCCTTCGAGGTCGTGTCGCAGGACCGCGGATACTACGCGTCGAGCACGATGTCGGGCACGCGGTTGAACTCGCGCGTCGAGGACCTCGCGTCGGCCATCAGCGTCGTGACCAAGGAGCAGATGAGCGACTTCGCGATGCTCGATATCAACGACATCTTTCTTTACGAGGCCGGCACGGAGGGCATCGGGACCTACACGGAGTTCTCCGTCGACCGCAACGGCAGCGCGGTGGACAACTCCCTCAACCCGAACACCGCGAACCGGGTCCGAGGCGTGGGCGCCGCCAATCTTTCCTTCGCCAACTTCGAGACCAGCGGCCGCATGCCGCTCGATCCGTTGATTCTCGATGCGGTCGAGATCAGCCGCGGCCCCAACTCGACGGTCTTCGGCCTCGGCAATGCGGCCGGCACGGTAAACATGGCGCCCGCCTCCGCCAACCTGAGCCGCGATCGCACGCGCACCGGCATGCGCCTCGACAGCTACACCGGCTACCGGGCGGACCTGGACCTCAACCGCGTGCTGCTGCGCAACCGGCTCGCCTTCCGGGCCAGCGCGGCCTTCCAGCACGACGGCTACGTGCGCAAACCCTCCGGCACCGACACCAAGCGCCTCAACACGATGGTGCGTTACCAGCCGTTCAAACGCACCACGCTCTCCGCTTCCCACTTCTATTACCACATTACGGGCAACCGGCCCAACACCACGCCGCCCCGCGATGCGGTCACCGGCTGGATCAAGGCCGGCATGCCCACCTGGGATCCGGTCACCACGTCCGCGAAACTCAACGGCGTGCGGGTGCCGGGAACGTTCACCGCGACCACGCTGCCGCCCTATTTTACCAGCGCCAGCCTGCGCGACCAGTCGGTGCTGTTCATCGATACCGACGGCTCGATCGGCTACTGGGGCCCCGGGCGGACGAGCAGCACCAACACGCCGGAAGGCCGCAATCAGAACATCGTCGTCGTCAACACGACCGCCGAGCAGATCCGTGCCACCCAGCCGTTGTTCTCCAGCGATCCGTCGGTCACGAGCAAGGCGCTCTACGACTGGTCGAACGTGAATCTGGCGGCCATGAACCGCCTCAACGAGACGGTGCTCATGACGCACCTGCAGGGAGAGCAGATCGTCCTCGATACGCCGCGCCACATGCTGGCGGTGCAGGCGGGCTATTTCCGGGAAGCCGGCCGGCGCGACAACCGCGGACTCTACGGCACCGCCGGCAGCTCCGGCGCCACGGGCTACCTGCACATGGACGTAAACGAACGCCTGGTCGACGGCCGGCCCAACCCCTTCTTCCTGCGGCCCTATCTCGGGTTCTGGAACTCGAAGGGCATCTCCGGCGGCCCGTTCGAGCGCGAGACCTACCGCGGCCAGGCCGCCTACCGCCTCGACCTGCGGCGCGAGCGCGGCGCCCTGCGCTGGCTGGGCATGCATCAGTTCGTCGGATACGGCGAATACAAGGAGAACCGCTCCCGCACCACCACCTGGCGCGACACGATCCTGTCGAGCCACGCGTGGTATCCCGCACCCACCGGAGTCGCCAACGAGTTCGTCCGCCCGAACGTCGCGCTGAACTACTACCGCTACTACGTCGGCGACAACGTGGGCTTCAACGCCGACACCGCGCCGCGCGATTTCCAGCCGGGGGTCTATCCGTATCGTTGGGGAGGTTGGACCAACCCCGGCACCGCCACCGCGACGCCGAACTTCGTCACGGAACAGGCCAAGCTCGGCGCCGGCTACTGGTATGACTCGACCAACACGTGGGACCGCGCGCTCCTGCGCACCACGGGCGGCGTGGTGCAGAGCCACCTCTTCGGCGACCGGCTCGTCACGACCTTCGGCCTGCGGCGCGACGAGCGGAATCAGCGGCAGCGCGGGCAGACGCTGTTCCGCGCCACGCCGGACGGAGTCGTGCTCGATTACGATTCGACGTTCACGCTCAACCCGGCCGACTGGGTCGAAGCGGGCGGCCGCACCCGGACGGCGGGCGCGGTGCTCAAGCCCACGCGCTGGCTGAACCTGCACTACAACCAATCCGACAGCTTCCAGCCGCAGGGCTACGCGGTCGGCCTCTATCTCAACCAGCTCCCGGATCCGACCGGCAGCGGCAAAGACTACGGCTTCTCGGTCAACCTGCTCGGCGGCAAACTCGTGCTCCGCGCGAACCGCTACGAAACCACCCAGATCGACTCGCGCAACGGCAGCATGCGCATCATCGCGCAGCGGATCCGCAACCTCGATTTCGACTCACCCAACGGCAACCAGTTCTTCAACCTCGCGACCCGCGCCCGTGCCTGGGTGACCAACGCCGCCGCCGCGGAAGGCCGCACCCTGAGCGCCGACCAGATCAACCAGGAAGTCATCCGCATCACCCGATTGGATGCCGCCTATTTCAGCCGCACCGAGTCGCGCGACGAACAGAACGAGCTCGTCTCCGAGACGCAGGATGTCACCGCCAAGGGACTGGAACTCGAGGCGCACTGGAATCCGACGCCCTTCTGGACGACGAAGTTCAACGTCACGCGGCAGGAGTCGATCGACTCCAAGCTCGCGCCGGCGGTGACGCGGTGGATCCAGGAGCGACTGCCCGTGTGGCAGAGCATCGTCGATCCCGAGATCAACCGGCCGTGGTGGACCGAGCGCTACAACGGCAGCAACTCACCCGCGCAGTTCTTCGCCGCGAGCGTGAAAATCCCCTACGACCTCGCCGTGGCCAATCAGGGCAAGACCCGGCCGCAGATCCGGAAGTATCGTTTCAATTTCAGCACGAGCTACCGGCTCGCGGGTCTGGGCAGCGATCGCGAATGGATCAAGCGGCTCACCGTGGGCGGCGCGCTGCGCTGGGAGGACAAAGGCGCGATCGGATATCGCGGCGTCGAACAGCTCCCCGCGATCATCACGGCCCTCGATCCGACGCGGCCGATCTACGACCAGGCCCACGCGTATGTGGACCTGTTCACGAGCTACCGGCTGAAAGTCTCGAACCGGATCAATACCACGCTGCAGCTCAATGTGCGCAACGTGCAGGAGAACGGACGCCTGCAGCCGATCAGCGCGTTTCCCGACGGCACGCCCAACGCCTACCGCATCGTGGACCCGCGCCAGTTCATCCTCTCGGCCTCATTCGACCTGTGAGCCGGCAGCCCGCGCCGTCCGCCAGACGGTGACGGGCTACGGATGGCGCCGCTCAACCGTGGCACCCGAGGCGTCTTTGAACAGGAGCACGCGGCGCTCCGGATCGTAGCCGGCAAAGGCGATACCGAGTTCGTGATTGAGGACGTCGCCGATGCGAAAGGCGGCGCCCGCAATCAGCAGCCGGGGGCTGTCTCCGGTGCGCAGACCCGCAATCTTCGCCGCCTGGACCCACGCCCGGAATTCCGGGCTGGGTTCGGGCGGCGCGACGACGGCCGCCGTGACGGCAGCCTTGTGCTCGAGCGCGTTGACCGCGGGCGGCGGCGCTTCGGCCGGGGACACGGGCGCCGCGGCCGCCTTCGCGGCAGACGCCGGAGGAGGCGGGGCGGAGTCCGGCTCGACGCGCGACGCGGGCATCGTGCCCTGCCCGGGACGTGCGGCCGCTTGATCCTGTTTCAATTGCCGGGCGATCAGCCGGGGAAACGCGAAGTAAGCGGCGGCGACAAACGCGATGGCGCCGCCGCCTGCGATCGCCAGCACGATCCGGCTTTTCCGCCGCGCACGGGTGGCGGCAACATCGTCGTCCGTCGGTATCGGATCAACCGGTGCGTCGACCGGAACGACAACCGGGACACTCGCCGCCGGCGTGGCGGCGGGTGCAACGGGCGCGAGGTCGGAGGCGGCGACTGCCGGCAGCGGAGCCGCCGACACCGGAGCCGCAACCGGCACCGCGACCGCGGGGGTGGCGGGCGCCGGCCCAGGCTCCGCCGAGCCCGTCAGTTTGGGCCGGAGGCGGAGTTTGACGGGTTCTTCGCTCATGACGCGCTGGTCAGCGGAACTTCGCGGTGCAGGGACGCGATCGGTGCCGCGGAATCCGCGCGGAAGAAACGGCCGCGCGGGGCGAGCTCACAGTTCCGTGGCGACCGCGAGGCGGAAGCTGCGCGGGTCGCCCCACGAACCGCTGCCGAGGGCCGTCGAGCGGAAATACTCTTTGTCGAAGAGATTATCGACGTTGAGATTGAAGGACACGTTGCGCTTCAGCAGGCGTGTGCTGTAGCCGAGGGAGGCGTTGTAGAGCGTGTAGGCCGGCGACCAGATGTTGATGACGGGCGTGGTGGCCAGACCCGAGACGTTGGCCGTGCCGCGATAGGTGCGCAGGCGCCAGTTGGCGCCCAGACCGAACGAGAAGCCGCGCAACGGGCCCTCGCTGAAGCGGTAGTTCGAGAAGATGTTGCCCCGGGCTTTGGTGAAGCCGCCGTTGGGCACGCCCTCGGGGATCGTGAGCAGGAAATCGTCAAGCACGGGTGTCGCCCGGTTGAGCGCCTTGGCCTCGTCGCGGAATGCCTTCAGGAGCGGCACCCGGTCGACGTTCGAGACCTCGTTGTCGGCATAGGTGACGCGGATGCGCCAGTTGCGCACGGGCATCGCGATCATCTCCACTTCCGTGCCACGCGCGGTCGTGGTCTGATAGTCGGCGGTGGCGGCGGTGTTGAACTCGGTCGGGAAGATCGCGCTCAGTTCGTCGCGGAGCTGCAGGGTGACGCCGGGCACGGTATAGCGGGCGTTCGGCGTGAAGTTTTTGTAGCGGGTGACGTTGATCTCGAGCTTGCCCTTCAGCAGGGAGAAACGCGCGGAGATGTCGGTGCCTTCGCCCACGGGCAGGCTCTGCAGTTCGCCGTTGTTGAACGTGGCCGCGCCCTGGCCGACGGACATGCGGAACGACTGCGCGTAGTTGTAGCCGAGTGCGAACATGTCGTTGAGGCGGAAGACGCCGCCGTAGTTGGCACCGTCGACCTTGTATTGCACGAACTGCTGCGCCGGCGTGTTGAACGCCTCAATGTAGTCGACGACCCAATCGGGTTGCGCGCGCACCATGCCGCGCGTGGTCTTCATGTTAAAGTGGTCGCGGCGGTAGCCGAACATCGTATAAAGGTGGTCCTTGAACCACGTGCCGGACGTGCCCACGCCCCAGGAAGGGGTATAGAAGCGCCGGTTGATGAACTGGCCGGTGGCGGCAATCTGGTTCGAGAGGTCGGGCAGCCACGTGCTCACGCCCGGTATCGCATCGACGCTGCCGGTGCGTTCCGATTCGAGGCCGTCGCGCAGGTAGTAACGGCGGATGAAACGGTTGTTCGTGAAGAGCGTGCGGTTCGCGACAAACGCCTGCTGGGTGATCGCGGGGTTGATGGTGCCGACCCAGTTGGCGCTGGCGGGGTCCACATACTCCGCGTATTTCGGCTTCTTCTGGCCCGGGGTGTCCTGATGCTGCTGGACGTTGGCGATCAGCGTCTGCTTCGTCCATTTCAGGTCGAGGTCGTAAACCGCGGAGAGCCGGATATCGCGGACAACGTTGCCGTTGTAGTTCCGCGTGCGGAAATACTCGGTGTAGAGCTCGTTGAAGTAGGGATTGGGTTGGCCATTCGGCAGGAGGGGACTGCGATCGCGCGAGATGGTGCGGCCGGAGACGCCGAAGGCGTCGAGTTTCTGCTGGTAGAAATTACCGGTGAGCTGCAGGTGCAGGTTCTTCCCGACATGATGCTCCGCCTCGAGGGTGACCGACGACGTGTAATTCTTGTAGAGACTGCTCGGGCCGGCGGACTGGAGATCCTTGGGCACGATGGTGGGGTCGATGATGGCAAGGCCCGAGCCGGTGCTCGCGACCCGGCCCTGCGCGCGATAGGCTAGGCCGGTGGCGGGTTGATGAATGTAGCCGATGGCACCGAGCGTAGTGCTGGCGGCGCGCGTGAAGCCGTCGACAAAAAGACCCTGCGATTGGACCAAAATCGTCCGGTCATGCTCACCCATGACGCTGACGCTCGTGTTCTTGAAGGGCTTGTAGGTGAGGGCGCCGTAGAAGCCGCGGAAATCGCGGCGGACATTGTCGATCCACGAGTTGTTCTTGCTGTGCACCGCGGCGAAGCGGGCCGCGAGTTTGTTCTTCACGAGCACGCGGTTCAGGTCGATCTCACCACGCCGCAGTTCCCAGCTGCCGACCAGCGCGCGCACGCGGTTGATATCACGGCTGAAGAGGCCGCGCTTGGTGATCTGGTTCTGCGCGCCGCCGACGTCGGCCTCGCCGTAGAGAAACGCGTTGGGCCCGCGGAGTTCCTCGACGCGCTCGGTCGAGAACGAATCCATCGGCGAATACCAGATCCAGCCGTTGCGCAGGGCATAGGCGTTGGCGAAGCCACGGAGGATGATCCGGCTCTGCACGAGGGCGTTGGGATCGGGGTTGGATTCACCCGAGACCATCCATGTCGCCATGTCCTCCATCGTCAGAAGTCCGAGGTCCTCGATGAACTGCGAGTTCATGATCGAGATGGAATTCGCGACATTGCGCAGGTCCTGCACGGTGCGCATGGCGGACGTCGTCTGGAACGTGCCGTAGCCGACATCGGGGTCCTCGCTCACGGTAAACTTCGTCAACTGCACGGCGTCGTCGGCATTGCGCGGCGCGTTCGCGGTCGTGAGCGCCGGCGCTGGCGCTGCGGTTTGAGCGGGTGCGGTGACCGACAGGATGCCGGACAGCAGCGGCAGGAGCCACGACTTCGGGAGCGGGAGAGCGGAGCGGGTATTCACGTGGGGAGGAGAGATGGCAGGTGTGGCGGCGACCGCAAAACGGTCACTCGGTCGCGCACGAGGCGGCTGGCACGGGAGGTGCGCGCCGCGGGTGGGCCGAGGGATACTTTTCCGTGGCGGTCAGGGTTCAAGACTGAACCCGGCGGCGGGACGCCCGGCACCGCGGGCCTCAGGTGCGAGGCAAAGCGACGCCGGGCGACGGATCAGAGCGAGGCCGTCGTTTTCCCGCCGAGCGCCTGATCGATCCAATGCCGGATGCGGAGCAAGCCATCGGTGCGCTTGGGGTGGTCGGTCGGCATCAGGGTCAGCAGATTGATGACGCTGACGGCATAGTCTTCCGGCGTGGCGGAGGAGAGGGTGCGCAGCTCGAAGGGATTGATCTCGCCCTTGCGGATCATCTCACGTGCCTCGCGTTCGAGTTCGCTACTGGTGCCGCCGAGCGCGCCGCCGTCGCCCTTGCCCTTGGCGAATCCGCCGCCGCCACCGCCGCCGGCGCGTTCGGCGGACGAGGCTTCGGATTGGCCGCGGGGCTGGCGTTCGATCGCGGAGGGATACTCCTTGCCGTCGCGCCCGGTCACGCGCTCGCGCGGGGCGACGCGCCCGGACGCCGCCATCTCGGTGCGGCAACGGCGGACGAGTTCGGGCGAAACGCGGCAGATCTCGGCCAGCACGGGATTGGCGCGGTCCGGCCACTCCTCGAGCGCGATCTCCACGGCGTTTCGCTTGTCGGCGTTGGTGCGGTAAACGCCGTTGGTGGCGTTGGCACCGAGGGCGTGACGGAGCGCATCGGTGCGGCCGCCGGCATGGACCTCGGCAAGGATCGCGGGACGGGAGATGCGTTTCGCCGCGAGATAGCGGTGAAACCCATCGGCGAGCCAGTGGGTGGAGCCGTCGTAGTAGACCACGATCGGCGGAAACACCGTGCCCTGGTTCATCTCATCGGCATAGGCCTCGATAGCCTCGTCGGTCGTTTTCACGCGGGTCTGCGTGCCGCCTTGGATGTTGATGGTTTCGAGCAGGAGTTCCTGGGTGGTGGACGGCATGGGAAAAAGGCGAGAGCAGGAGGGAAGTGCCCGGAGGAAGAAAGCGGGAAACGCGCGCGTCGCGGAAACTCCCGCCGCGTCGCCGCCCCCGAACACCTCACCTGGCCTTGTCTGCTGCCGGCTGGAAGATGCGCGGCCCGGAGTCGGGCCGTGCCAATTGGGCCGCGAGCGACGTGGCTAGGACTTCGGCCGCCGAGCGTTCCGCCGCCGTCACCTCGTTGCGCAAGCGATCACGATAGCCGGCGAACACGGGACTGCCGGCCTTCGCGGCGAGGGCGAACCACGCCAGCGCCGCCACGCGATCGGCCGGCACACCGGAACCGTTGATGAGGATGACGCCGATGTTGCCCATCGCGTCGGCGTGCCCGAGGCGGGCGGCCGTCTCGAGCCACGCCAGCGCCCGCGACACATCCACGGGCACGCCGTTGCCGGAGGAATACATATCGCCGAGCGCAGCGGCGCTTCCGGCATGTCCCTTGGCCGCGGCCCGCAGATACCAACGGTGCGCCTTGGCCGGATCCTTCGGCCCGCCGAGCCCACCCAGATACATTGTCGCGAGATTGGCCTGCGCGGCAGCGTGCCCCTGGACCGCAGCGCGTTCGAACCAGAGACGGGCAAGACGATCGTCCTTGGCTACGCCTTCACCCTGAAAATAGGCCATCGCCAACCGGGTCTGGCCCTCGAAATTGTGCAGGTCCGCGGACCGCTGGAACCAATCTACCGCAACCAAGGGCTCCTTGGGCACACCCTGCCCGGCAGCATGCATCGCTCCGAGGTTGGACATTCCCAGCGGGAATCCGGCGGCGGCCGATCGCCGGAACCACCGGAGTGCGGCTTCGTCCGATTTGGCCACGCCATTTCCGGTTCTCAGCGCGTTCCCGATCTGATTGGCGGCCTCGGCGACGCTCATCGGTGATCGCCAAAAGGCATCCACCGGGAGGATGAACTCGGAGACCACATGACTCGCCGGCAGCACCAGCGCCGCGCTCCCGAGCAGTGGCGCAAGATGGAGCCGGCGCCAAAGCGCCGATCGGCTCGCACACCGCCAGGCATATACTGCCAGCGGAAGCAGCAGCACCATCGACCGGCTGAGGTCGAGTGCCGTGAACAACGCGATGGTCAGCGTTGCCAGTCCGATCGCCAGCAGCGCGCCATCGAAGATCCGCTCCCGCGGTTGCGTCGCCGGCGTGCGCACGCGCAGGAACCCGAAGATCAACACCGGCAGCCACGCCAACCGCAGACCCTCCCAAGCACCGCGCAGCAGACGGGCGGGGTCAAAGGGCCGGTTCTGGATGAAGTCGCGGACATACGCGCCGATCGTCTGGGAGCCGCCGGTGCCACCCAGCGACAACCGCACGAGAAGAAACAGCGCGACGGCGGCCGCGGGCGCCAGAATCTCAGCCCTGATCCAGGTGGAGAACCCGCCTGACTCCCTGGGAGGAATGACCGCGTAGCGCACAACGCACGCAAGCGGCAGACCGAGCACGAATCGTTCATCGATCCACGGGCCGCAAAGTGCGGCGATCAGGACCAACCACCGCTGGCGCGCAAAACCGACCACAAGCAGGGCCAGAGCAAGCCAGGCGTCAAAATAGCCCAGCCACGCCATCGAGGTGAAAAACGGGGCGGTCGCAGCGAGAACAACCGCCATCCAGAACGATCCCACGAGAGACCCCGACGAGTTGGCAGAGGAGCCGCACCCGATCATGACGAGATAAACGGCGAGCAAAACGCATCCCAGGTGGCTGAGCCCAAGCACGATGTCTTTCGGCAGGCCGGTCGCACGGCCGATGACCGGGAACAAGAGACGCCACCTCACGATGGCGTGGTTCGGATCGGTGATCGTGGTGGAGAGGTCGGCGACCTGACGCTCCACCTGGGTGCCACGCGCGAGAGAAATCGTGGAATCGAAGGCGGCGTTTATCGCGGCGCGTTCCGACTCCGCGGCCGCTTGGGCAAGGATCGCGCGTCGCTCCGCCGCGTGCGCAAACCAGTTGGGCGAAAATCTGAACGCGAGGACCAGAAACGCGGCGACCCCGACCGCCACGGCGACCCACGTCCGCGCCGATCCGCGCAAAGGAAAAATCCCGGCGACGGACATCCGACGTGGAAAACCGAGCAGCCGGCGAACCGCGAAACGAGATCGCAGCCCGCAGGCCTCTTCAGATCAGCAGCAGGGCGGGGCTCTCGAGCAGCTGCTTGAGAGCGCCGAGATACTGGGCGCCGACGGCGCCGTCGACCACGCGGTGGTCGCAGCTGAGCGTGAGCGTCATGGTCTGGCCGATCACGATCGCGTCGTTCTTCACGACCGGCTTCTTGACCGTGGTGCCGACGGCGAGGATCGCGGCGTTGGGCGGGTTGATGATCGCGGAGAAACGCGGGATGCCCATCATGCCGAGATTGGAAACGCAGAAGGTGCCACCGGTGAACTGGTCGGGCTTCAGCTTCTTTTCCTTCGCCAGCTTGCCGAGCGACTTGGCCTCGGTGCTGATCTGGAAGACGGACTTCAGGTGGGCGTCGCGGACCACGGGCGTGATCAGGCCATCCTCGATCGCGACGGCAAACGAGACGTGGGCGGCGGCGAAGTAACGGATCTTGTCGCCTTCCCAGGAGCCGTTAACCTGCGGCACACGGCGCAGGGCTTCGGCGCTGGCCTTGAGGACGAAGTCGTTGACGGAGAGTTTCACGCCGTCCTTTTCCAGCGCGGCGTTGAGCTGCTCACGCAGCGCGAGCAGCGGGACGGCATCGACCTCGATCTCGAGGTAGAAATGCGGGAGCTGCGTCTTGGATTCGACGAGGCGGCGGGCGATGGCGCCGCGCATGTTGGAGACTGCGACGGTGCGCTCCTCCTGAATCGGGCCCTTCGCGAAATGAGACGGACCGCCGGAAAACGCAGCGGACGATTTGCCGGCCGCCGCGGCCTTGGCGCCGCCGTTTTTTTCGAACGCGAGCACGTCGGCCCGGACAATGCGGCCGCCGGGGCCGGAGCCGGCGATGAGCGCGGGATCCAGTTTCTTCTCGGTGGCGAGCTTGCGGGCGAGCGGGGAAATCTTGATGCGGGAGCCGGCGGCGTGAACGGGAGCCGCGGCGGGCTCGGCCGCGGGGGCAGCGGCGGCGGGCTGCGCCTGAACTTCGGTCTTCGCACTGGTCGCGGCGCCGGCCGGTTCCTTCTGTGCGGAGGCGGGAGCGTCCGCGGACTTGGTCGAGGCCGGGGCCGTCTTGCCGGTGGGCGCGTCGACCTTCTCACCGGGTTTGCCGATGGCGCAGAGCGGGGCGCCGATGGCGACCTGGGAGCCGCCGGGGGCGAATATCTTCAGAAGCGAGCCGTCGAAGAAGCTTTCGAGCTCCATCGTGGCCTTGTCCGTCTCGACCTCGGCGAGCATGTCGCCGGACTTCACGGCGTCGCCTTCCTTCTTCAGCCACTTCACCAGCGTGCCCACCTGCATGGTGTCGCTGAGTTTCGGCATTTCGATGATGTTGGCCATGGGCGCGGAGCGCAGTCGCGAGTTGAAGGTTGAAAGAAGGGAGTTCGAGCCGCGGCTCAGGCGAGAGCGGCGAGGGCGGCCTTGAGGACGCGCTGCGGGTTGGGCAGCTGCTCGACCTCGACCGGCGGGCTGTAGATCGCCGGCGCGTCGACCGTGGCGAGGCGATGGATCGGACCATCGAGTTCGTCGAAGCACTCGCGCTGGATCATGTAGGCGAGCTGGCTGCCGACGGAGCAGAAGGGTTTCTGCTCCTCGACGATCAGCACGCGGTGGGTCTTGGCGACGGAGGCGGCGACGGTGTCGAAATCCAGCGGGCGGATCGAGCGGAGGTCGACGACTTCGACGGAGAGGTTGTGGTCTTTTTCCAGCACCGCGGCGGCGGCGAGCGAGTGCAGCACGCAGCGGCCGTAGGTGACGATGGTGAGGTCCTTGCCCTCGCGTTTCACGTCGGCTTTGCCGAGCGGGACGACGTATTCCTCGGCGGGAACTTCGCCCTTCTCGCCGTAGAGCATCGTGTTCTCGAGGAAGAAGACGGGGTCGTTGTCGCGGATGGCCGACTTGAGCAGGCCCTTGGCGTCGTAGGGCGTCGCCGGAACGACGACCTTCACGCCCGGGTGATTGGCGAGGATATTCTCCGGGGTATGCGAGTGCGTGGCGCCGACGTTGGTGCCGCCGTTGGCGGGGCCGCGGATGACGATCGGGCAGTGGATCTGACCGCCGGACATGTAGCGGACATTGGCGGCGTTGTTGAGAATCTGGTCGAACGCGACCGAATAGAAGGACCAGAACATCAGCTCCATCACGGGACGGACGCCGAGCATCGAAGCACCGATACCCATGCCGATGAAGCCGGCCTCGGAAATAGGTGTGTCGACGATGCGCTTGGGGCCGAACTTCGCGAGGAGGCCCTCGGTGACCTTGTAGGCACCGTTGAACTGGGCGACTTCCTCGCCCATGACGACGACGTTGGCGTCGCGTTCGAGTTCTTCGGCGAGGGCGTGACGGACGGCTTCGCGGTAGGTGATCTGTGGCACGGCGGACTAAAAGTTGAGAGGTGAGAGTTGGAGGGTGGGCGACCGGGCCGCGAAGCAGGTCAGTCGAAGAAAAGGCGGCCCTGGGATTTCCGCTCCGACGGATTGTCGGACTCCCAGTAAACATCCTTCTGGATGTCATCGGCGGTCGGGAACGGGCTGGCCTCGGAAAAGTCGGCGCACTGGTCGGCTTCGGCGCGGGCCTCGGCGTCGATCTTCTCGATGGTGGCCTCGTCGAGGACGCCCTCGGTGACGAGCTGGTTTTGAAACACCTGGATCGGATCCTTGGTGCGGCGGTATTCCTCGATCTCCTGCTTGCTGCGGTAGGTGTTGTCGGGGTCGGCGACGGAGTGCCCGCGGTAACGGTAGGTGTCGATCTCGACGGTGCTCGGCCGGTTCTCCTCGCGGGCGAGGGTGAGGAATTTGTCCATCGTGGCGCGCACCTCGTAGATGTCGTGGCCGTTGCACTGGCCCCACTGCATGTCGTAGCCGGCAGCGCGCTGGGCAAGTTCGCCGGCGGAGGAGCGCGCCTGACTCGTGCCCATGGAGTAGCCGTTGTTCTCGATCACGAAGACGACGGGGAGATTCCAGAGCGACGCGAGGTTGTAGGCTTCGTGGACCGCACCCTGATTCACCGCGCCGTCACCCATGAACGCCATCGCGGCACCCTTGTGGCCCAGATACTTCAGGCCGTAAGCGAGGCCGGCGCCGAGCGGAATCTGGCCGCCGACAATGCCGTGGCCGCCCCAGAAATTCCGGCTCGGGTCGAAATAGTGCATCGAGCCGCCCTTGCCCTTGGAGCAGCCGGTAGCCTTGCCATAGAGCTCGGCCATGAGGGGCTTGGTATCCATACCGACGGCGATGGCGTGGCCGTGATCGCGGTAGGCGGTGATCACGTGATCGTGCTTGCCCATCAGGGAGCAGCAGCCGACGGCGACCGCTTCCTGGCCGATGTAGAGGTGGAGAAAGCCGCCGATCTTCTTGGATTGGTAGGCGCGGAGGCTGCGCTCCTCAAAACGCCGGATGCGCACCATCTTGCGGTGCAACTCGATCTTCTCGTCGCGCGAGAGCCGGGCGTTGATCGGGGCCTTGGCGTATTCGGAGCCGGGCAGAGGAGCGGCGGCTTTGGTCTCGGCAGTGGCAGTCGGTTTCTTGCTCACGGAAGGTCAGTCGGTTGATGGAAACGGCGCAGTGTTTGGCGGGCGGAAGGGAAATCAAGCGTGGATTGGGCCGCGGGGGAGCCCTGAGTCCGGCTTCGCGGGATACGAAGCCATTCCGGAACGATGCCGCCGGCAAAAACCGCAGCCCGCGACCCCGCGGGACCGTCGCTCACGCGAGCGACTTCATCAGCACCTTCGCGTTGCGGCCGCTGTCCTCGTAAAGCCGCAGGCGGGCCTCGGGAAGGAATTCCTTGGTGGTCTCCTCGAAGCCGCAGACGTTGGTGAAGAAGCCGAAGCTCTGCGTGGACAGCGCGATCACCACCGTGGCGCCGCGTTCCTTGGCCACCATGCCGGCGTAATCGACGAGTTTCTTGCCGATGCCGCGGTTGTGGTAGAACGGCATCACGTAGAGCGAGCCGACCTCGGCCATGTGCGGCTTGTCCGGGTAGAAATAGAGCGTGACGCACGCGATGATGTTCTCGTCGATCTCGTAGACGAAGAACTGGTCGATGTTCTTTTCGATCGCCTGCTGCGTGCGGTGGATGAGCTCCTCGCGACGGACGGCGGCGCGCGTGAGACTGTAGATGAAGCGGACGTCGCCCTTCCGGGCGCGGCGGATCTGGGCGTAGTCGTTGCCGTAGACGAGCGAGCCCACGCCCTCGTTGGAAAAGATCTCGTTGAGCAACGCGTCGAACACGCGCCCGTCGACGATGTGCACGCGCGGCGTGCCGGTCTCGATCGCCTTGATCGCGTGCGTCGCCTTGGAGAGTCCGGCGTCGCCGATGCGGTGGGGCTGGTCCTGCACGATCTTGCGCAGGGCCTCGATCGAGATCTCGCGGCGGATGTCGCCATCGATCTCCAGGCCCGGCGCGGGCGTGAGGTAGATGATCTTGGTGGCCTGCAGCGCCTCGGCGAGTTCGGCGGCCAGCAGGTCGGAGTTCACGCGGAGCGACTTGCCGTCGGGACCGAAGGCCACGGGCGACACGACGGGCACGACCTGCCGCTCGATGAGTTCGGAAAGGAAATCCTTGTCGATGCGCTCGACCTTGCCGGTGAACTGCTGGTCGATGCCGCGGATGATGCCGACGGGCAGGGCGCGCACGGCATTGGTCGTGGCGCACTTCAGGGCGTTCTGCGTGAGGCCCTCCACGACGGCGTGCGAAACGCGCGACGAGGCGCGGATCGCGAGGTCGAGCGTCGCCGGATCGGTGACGCCGCTGCCGTCGGAATTCGAGATCGGGATGCCCCGCATCACGGAGAGTTCCTTCAGCTGGTGGCTGATGCCGTGAACGAGGACGAGCTTGATGCCCAGCGAGCGGAGCACGGCGATGTCGACGAGCAGATTGCCGAAATTCTCATCGGCCACGATCGAGCCGTCGATCGCGAGAATGAAGATCTGCCCCTGGAAGCGCGGCACGTATTTCAGGATGCCGCGGAGATCGGTCGGCTTGATCGTCGTCGCGATGGCGGACGCGGGAGTCGGGGCGGGACCGTTGCCGTTGCTGGTGCTCATCAATTCAGGCGCGTGGTTGTCGGGCAGAGTCTGCGGCGCGTCAATAGCCGCGCTGGGTCGGCGCACGCTTCGTGCTGCAACCGCGCGCCCGCGGGCCGCTCCCCGCTTGCGTGCGCGAAACGCGGCCGCCTCACTACGCGCGATGTTGCAAACCTACACCGTGCCGGAAGGCGCGCGGCCCCAGCGGGCCGACAAGGCACTCGCGCAGGCCTTTCCCGATCACAGCCGGACCGCCTTGCAGCGGGCCTTCGATGCGGAGCGGGTGACGCTGCACGGCGCGGTGATCGGCCGCGACCAGCAGGTGAGGGCAGGGGACGTGCTCGAGTTTTCCTTTCCCGACGTCACGCCGACGGAGCTCAAGGCGGCCGACATCCCGCTCGACGTGCTTTTCGAGGACAAACACATGCTCGCGGTGAACAAGCCGTCGGGCATGGTCGTCCATCCCGGGGCGGCGACGGGCGAGGACACGCTCGTGCATGCACTGCTCGGCCACTGCGCCGACACGTTGAGCGGCATCGGTGGCGTCGAGCGGCCCGGCATCGTGCACCGGCTCGACAAGGAGACCACCGGCGTGATCGTCGTCGCAAAGACCGACAAGGCGCACCGCGCCCTCGCGGACCAGTTCGCAACCCGCACGCTCAAGAAAGAATACGTCGCGCTCGTCGGGGGCGTGCCGCAGCTGCTGAGCGGCAATATCGACCGGGCGATCGCGCGGCATCCGATCCATCGGCACCGGATGACGGTGGGCGAGGGGGGCAAGCCCGCGCGGACCTCCTGGGAGCGCATCGAGGCCTTCGGCGTGCTCGCGGCGTTGGTGCGCTGCCAGATCTTCACGGGGCGCACGCACCAGATCCGCGTGCACCTCAAATCGCTCGGCCATCCGCTGCTCGGCGACGCGCTGTATGGCTGGAAGCCCGACCCGCGCCTGCCGCGGCTGCCCGAGCGCATCATGCTGCACGCGGAGCATCTCGTGCTCGCGCATCCGATCAGCGGCAAGGAACTCGACCTGCGCGCGCCGCTGCCGGCGGATTTCACCGCGATGATCAAGGCCCTGCGCAAGGTCTCGGCCTGAAGCGGCGCCGCCGCGGCGGTGAATTACGCGAGCGCTTCGTCGGCCAGCCCGTAGCGGAGATTGTAGACGGAGTTGCGGAACTCGCGCACGCCTCCGATCTCGGCGAGCGCAAGCATCGTGACGAGCGCGGCGGGGAAAACATCGGCGCGCGCCGGCGGCAGGCCGGGAATCTGCTTCCGCTCGGCGAGCGGCAGCACGGAAAGCGTCGCAAGGACGTCGGCCAATTCGGCGACCGGAATGATCGGCTGCGTGCCCTCGAACGCCACGCCGCTGCGCGCCCCGCGCATCGCACGGACCGTCGTCGCGGTGCCACCGGTCGCGACGGCGGCGGCATCGGCGGGCAAATCAAATCGGAACGCCGAGTCCCGGAGCGCCGCCTGGGTGTGCGCGCGAATCGCCGCGGCGACCGTGGCCTCGAGGGGCGCGGACGAATCCGGGACGAAACGCTCCGTCAACCGCACACAGCCGAGCGGCAGACTGACCGCCTGTTCGATCCGGCGCGCGCGAAACGCGAGACACTCGAGGCTGCCGCCGCCGAGGTCGAACACGTAGAAATTACTCAGGCCCGCGAGGGCGGGATCGCAGGTAAGCCCGCGCCCGATGAGGTTGGCCTCCTCGTCGCCGGAGAGAATCCGCACCTCCTGGCCGGTCTCGCGGCGAATGAGCGCGCGGAACTCCTCCCCGTTGCGCGCATCCCGCACGGCGCTGGTCGCGACCAGCCGGAGCGAGGCGGGCGCGAACGCCGCAGCCTCGTCGAGGAGCGACCTGACGGCCTCGAGTCCGCGCGCCATGCCCTCGGGCGAGAGCCGCGGTTCGCTGCGGCTGATGCCGGCGCTGATCCGGGCGTCGACGGTGCGGATCTTCAGCACCTGCAGCGCCCCGCCGGGTGCGCGGCGGGCGACGAGCACCTTGATCGAATTGCTCCCGATATCGATGATGGCGGCGACCGGCGGAGGCGGCGACGAAGGCATGCGCCGACGAAAAGCGCGCCCCGGCAGCGGCGCGAGGCCAAGCTGCGGCGAAACGGCTCAATTCCCAATTGCGCTCGGCACCGGCGGCCGTTCATCGTCGGCCCTTTCATGGCTTACGACTGGCTCAAAGGTGTCGCCGACGAGTATGATGTGATCGTCATCGGCAGCGGCTTGGGCGGCCTCACGGGTGCCAACGTGCTCGCCAAGGCCGGCCACCGCGTGCTGCTGCTGGAGCACCACTACCAGTATGGCGGGCTCGCGACCTGGTTTACCCGGCGCGGCGGGCATATCTTCGACATCTCGCTCCACGGTTTCCCGGTCGGGATGATAAAGTCGTGCCGCAAGTATTGGACGAAGGAGATCGCGGACTCGATCGTGCAGCTGAAGGACGTGCGGTTCGTGAATCCGCAGATGGACGTCTGGACGACCTTCACGCGCGAGGATTACACGCGGGTGCTGGTGGAGCAGTTCGGGCTCGAGCGGAGCCACGTGGAGAAGTTCTACGACTACCTCCGCGGGATGAATTTCTACGACAACAACCCGGAGACCACCGGCGAGATGTTCGAGCGCTTCTTCCCGGGGCGCGACGACGTGAAGCGGCTGCTGATGGAGCCCATCGCCTACGCCAACGGCTCCACGCTCGACGACCCGGCGATTACCTACGGCATCGTCTTTTCGAACTTCATGGGCTCGGGCGTCTACACGTTTCGCGGCGGGTCCGACGTGTTGATCGAGAAGATGGTCGCCGAGCTGAAGCGCAACGGCGTCGAACTGCGGAAAAAGGTGCTGGTCGACCGTATCCTCGTCGAGGAGCGCGACGGGCGTAAGGTCGCCTGCGGGATCGTGGCGACCAACGGCCGCGTGATCCGGGCCAAGGCAGTGCTCTCCAACGCCAACATCAAGAACACCATCTTCCGGCTGGCCGGGGAGCAGAACTTTCCCGCCGACTATGTCGCCGCCGCCCGGGCGGTGCGCATCAATTCCAGCTCGTGCCAGGTCTACCTCGGCATCCGCAAGGGCGAGTCGATCCCGCACATCGGCGACCTCGTGTTTACCTCGGAGAATCCGAAGTTCAGCAGCACGGAGCTGACGGCCTTCCACACCACGAGCCGGACGTTTTCCGTCTATTACCCCGACACGCGGCCGGGCTCGGACCGCTACACGGTCGTGGTGTCGTTGAACGGTCAATACGGCGACTGGCAGAAACTCGACGAGCCCGAGTATGAGCGGCAGAAACAGCGCCTGATCGACGAGTCGATCGTGGCGCTGGAAAAATACATTCCCGGCGTCGGCGCGAAGATCGATTGGAAGGAAGCGGCAACACCGCGGACGATCGAGCGCTACACCACGCACACGGGCGGCACCTCCTTCGGCACGAAGTTCGAGGGCCTGAAGGTCTCGATGGATCTGCCCGAGAAACTGCCCGGCCTGTATCACGCCGGCTCCGTGGGCATCATCATGTCCGGCTGGCTCGGCACGATAAATTACGGCGTGATCGTCGCGCACAAGATCGACAAGGCCATCTTCGTGCCGCGCGCCGCGGCGCCGGCGGCCTGAACTCATTTCCATGACGCCTGTCACCGACCTGATCCCGCACCGGCCGCCGTTCCTCTTTGTCGACGAGATCGTGAGCCACGACGAGAACGGCCTCGTCGCCCGGCGCACCTGGCGCGCGGAAGAGGATTTTTACCGCGGGCATTATCCCGGTGCGCCGATCACGCCGGGGGTGCTGCTGTGCGAGGCGGTGTTTCAGACGGCCGCGTGCTACCTCGCGCTCAAGGCACGCGCTGCCGGGGCGAAACCCGGCGAAGGAGTGCCCCTGATCGCGAAGATCAGCGACGTGCGTTTCCGCAGCCCGATCTATCCGGGCGACACGATCGTGCTCGAAGTGAAGCACAAGGATGCGCTGGGGGGCTTCACCATGCTCGGCGGCAGCATCAAGAAGGCGGACGGCACGCGCGTGCTCAACGTGGACTTCTCCGTGGCCTGGAAGACACCGGAACCGCCCAAGCCGGCGAACTGAGCATGGCCGATTTCCTGCAACTCGGAGGGAAGACGGTGCTCGTCTTCGGCGTGGCGAATCGGAAGAGCGTCGCGTGGCTCGTCGCAAAATCGCTCGAGGCGCAGGGCGCGACCGTGCTTTTCAGCGTGCGCAGCGAGACGCGGCGGAAGTCGCTCGAGACGCTGCTCGCGGGGAAAAGCGTTTTCGTGTGCGACGTGGAGCAGGCGGGCGCGGTGGAGCGGCTCGCCGAAGAGGTCGCGCGCGCGGGCCACGCGACGCTGCACGGCATCGTGCACTCAATCGCGTTTGCCAATTACAGCGAAGGCTTCCGCCCCTTCCATGAGACCAAGCGCGCGGATTTTCTGCAGGCGACCGCGGTGTCGGCGTTCTCGCTCGTCGAGGTGGCGCGGGCCTTCAAGCCGCTGCTGGCGAAGGATGCCGCCGTCGTGACGATCGGCATCTCGTCGCTGCTGGTGACGCCCGACAACTACGGTTACATGGGGCCCATCAAAGCGGCGCTGGAGTCGAGCGTGCGGTTCCTCGCCAAGTCGTTCAGCGCGGATTCGGCGGTGCGTTTCAACGCCGTCGGCTCCGGTCCGCTCAAAACGAGCGCCTCGGCCGGGATCCCCGGTTACCTCGAGAGCTACCTTTACGCGGAGAAACTCACGTTCCGGAAGAAGAACCTGGAAACGCAGGAGGTCGCGGACGCGGTGCTGTTTCTCCTGAGTCCGCGGAGCAGCGGCATCAACGGCACGACCCTCGTCGTCGACGCGGGACTGGGCGCAAACTACTTCGACCAGGAAATCATCCGGCTCGCGATGCGCCCGGAGCGTCCCGCGGGCTGAACGATGAAGTTCGAGAACGTCTGCATCGAATCGATCGCGGCGGTGCTGCCGGAGGAGGTCTGGACCTCGGCGGAAATCGAGCGGCAGCTGCGTCCGCTCTACGAACGGCTCAAGCTGCCCGAAGGCCGCCTGGAGTTGATGACCGGAATCCGTGAACGCCGCATGTGGCCGGAGGGCACGCGCCCGTCGGACGCGAGCGCGCGGGCGGGCAGGGCAGTGCTGGCGAAATCGGCGCTCCGCGCGGAGCAGGTGGAGTTGTTCATCCACGCGGCGGTGAGCCGCGACATGCTGGAGCCGGCGACCGCTTCGTTTGCGCACCGGAAGATCGGGCTGCCCGGCACGGCGCAGATCCTGGATGTGTCGAATGCCTGCCTCGGCTTCCTCAACGCGCTCACGCTCGCCGCCTCGCAGATCGAAGCCGGGCACATCCGCTGCGCCCTGATCGTCTCCGGCGAAAATGGCCGGCCGCTGGTCGAACAGACGCTGCGCACGCTCGTGGAGCGGCCGCTGACGCGGAACGAGATCAAGCCCTTCTTCGCCAACCTCACCATCGGTTCGGGCGCGGTGGCGGCAGTGGTGTGCCACCGGTCGCTGGCGGGAGCGCGCCCGCATCGCCTGCTCGGCGGTGTGGCACGCGCGGCGACGCAGCACAGCGAACTCTGCCAGGGTGACACCTATGGCGCGGAGTCGCTCGCCATGCAGACCGACTCGGAGCAACTGCTGCTCGCGGGAGTCGCGCTGGCGCGCGAGACGTGGGGCGCGTTTGCCGCGGAGCAGGGTGCCGATTTCTCGCGTTTGATCTGCCATCAGGTCGGCAGCGTGCACCGGCGGAAACTCTACGAGACGCTCGGGCTCGATCTGGCGAAGGATTTCTCGACGTTCGAGACGCTCGGCAACACGGGCTCGGTCGCGCTGCCGGCGACGCTGGCGCTCGCCGTGGAAAATGGCGCCGTGCGTCCGGGAGACCGCGTCGGGCTCCTCGGAATCGGCAGCGGGTTGAATTGCCTGATGCTCGCGCTGGAATGGTGAGCACCGCCGATCCCATGTCCTCAGCGGCTGTGCCGGAATGGTTGCGCGACGAGTATCCGTTCGCGCCACGGACATTTACGACCCCGCACGGAGCGCGGATGAGCTATCTCGACGAAGGGCCGCGCAGCGACGAGGCCGTGCTCATGCTGCACGGCAATCCCACGTGGTCGTTCTATTACCGCCGGCTGGTGCGGGCACTCTCGCCGCGGCTGCGGTGCATCGTGCCGGACCACATCGGCATGGGCCTTTCCGAAAAGCCCGCGACCTACGCCTACACGCTGCGCACCCGGATCGACGACGTGACGGCGCTTGTGCGCTCGCTCGGGCTTCGGCGCGTGCACCTCGTCGTGCACGATTGGGGCGGGGCGATCGGCTTCGGTTTCGCCGGGGAAAACGCGCCCATGATCGGGCGCCTCGTGGTGCTGAACACCGCCGCGTTTCCATCGTCGGAGATTCCGGGGAGAATCGCGCTCTGTCGGGCGCCGATCCTCGGACCGCTGCTGGTGCGGGGCGCAAATGGCTTTGCCTGGCCGGCCACCTGGATGGCGATGAACCGCCGGAAGCTGAGCGACGTGGAGCGGCGCGGCTATCTGCTGCCTTACGGCAGTTGGGCGGACCGCGTCGCGGTGGACGCATTTGTCCGCGACATCCCGATGGAGCCAGCGCATCCCACGCGGCCGGTGCTCGCGCAGGTCGAGGCCGGTCTGCGGCAGTTTCACGAACGGCGCGCGCTGGTGGTGTGGGGAGGGCGGGATTTCTGTTTCAACGATCACTTCCTCGCGCGGTGGCGCGAATTTCTGCCCCACGCCGAGGTCCATCGGCTGGCCGACGCCGGGCACTACGTGCTGGACGACGCGCGGGAGGAAGTGCTGCCGCTGATCAGCGGCTATCTGACTCGGCCGGCTTGATGGCGCCGGCCCCGCGACCGTAAAGCTGCCCGAGTTCGCGCAGGTAGGGGGCGGCGTTGCGATGCAGTCCATCGAGCTGTTCGGCCCGGTAGCGCCACGTCCAGTTGCCCTGACTCTTTCCGGGGGTGTTGAACCGGGCTGACGAGCCCAGACTCATGAGATCCTGCAGCGAAACCACCGCGAGATTGGCGACGGACTGATAGGCGGAACGGATGAAATCCCAGCCGATCTCCTGGCCGCCGATGCGCAGGTAGCGGCGGACGTGGTCACGGGTCTTTTCGTCGGCGGAGGCATACCAGCCCAGCGTGGTGTCGTTGTCGTGGGTGCCCGGATACACGACCGAGTTGGCCCGCTGATTGTGCGGAAGATAGAGATTGTCCGCTTCGCCGCCGAAGGCGAATTGCAGCACGGCCATGCCGGGGAGTCCGGTGGCATTGCGAAGCGCGATCGTCGCCGGCGTGAGCAGCCCCAGATCCTCGGCAATCAGCTTCGAATCCGGGAGCGCAGCTTTGACGTGCTGGAAAAAATCGATGCCCGGGCCCGCGATCCACTTGCCGGTCCGAGCGGTCGCGGCGCCGGCAGGCACCGACCAGTAGGCCTCAAAGCCACGGAAGTGATCGATCCGGACGATGTCGCAGAGCGCGAAGTTGGCCCGTAGTCGCGCCAGCCACCATGCGTAACCCTCGGCAGCATGCGCGGGCCAATCGTAGAGCGGATTTCCCCAGAGTTGGCCGTCGGCCGAAAAGTAATCGGGCGGAACGCCGGCGACCGCAGTGGGCCGCGAGGTGCGGGGATCGAGCTGGAAGAGTTGGGGACTCGACCAGACATCGGCACTGTCAAGCGCGGTGAAAATCGGGGTGTCACCGATGATCTGAATGCCACGACGACGAGCCTCGCCACGAATGCGGCTCCACTGGCCGAAGAAAAGATACTGGATAAACGCATACGCCTCGGCGCGAACGGCGACTGCGGGGGCGAGGGTCGATTTCTGCGCGGCGGCCAGCGACCTCAGTTCGGACGGCCATTCCCACCATGGCTGACCGCCGAAATGATCCTTCAGCGCCGAAAACAGCGCGTAGCCCGGGAGCCAGGCGGATTGTTCCGCCTGAAACTGCGCAAAATCGCCGTAGGGCAGAGCCCGCCGGGGTTCACGCCGCCACGTGGCGTGCGCGTCGAAGAGCAGAGGTAGCTTTCGCTGGTAGAGTGCGCCGAAATCGACCCGATCCGCGCTCAGCATCCGCAACGGCGCCAAGGCGGAATCGGCGAGGATGCCGGCGCGGACCAATGGAGCCGGATCGATCAGGTAGGGATTACCCGCAAAGGACGAAAAGCACTGATAGGGCGAGTCGCCGTAGCCGGTTGGTCCAAGCGGGCAGATCTGCCAATGGTCCATTCCCGCGGCAGCAAGAAAGTCGAGAAACGGCACGACGCAGTCGTCGAAGGTCCCGACACCGTAAGCACCGGGAAGCGACGTCGGATGAAGCAGAACTCCAGCGCCACGTTGCGTCAGCCAATCGAAGAGTGGCGCAGACGGCGGGACAGCAGATGCCGGAACAGCGACGGCTTGGGTGGAGACAGATTTACGGTGGGCGGGCTTCACAGCAGGAAAGTGGGAGGTGGCGACGAGGCGCGGGACAGCCCCGGGATAGCAGGGAAAACGCCAGCCAAACTCAGATTACTTTACTTAACATAACCTTCATTGTGCCATAATCCAGAGCGGAATCGAGCCCAAGAGGAGGAACTGACGGCGTCACCGAGCCGGACCCCAGTGCTTCGTAAACGGGAAATAGACCAACAGCGGGCGGCCCACGACATCCTTGGCGGGCACATAGCCCCAATAACGGCTATCCTGACTGTTGCCCGAGTTATCGCCCATGGCGAAGAAACTGTCGGCCGGAATCTTCAGCTTCTCGCCGGGTTTGAGGAAACCACCCAAAGCTTCCGGCGGATTGAAATAGCCACCATACCGATCCAGCCGTTTTTCGTTCTTCTCAAACGCGACCGAGCCTCGAATCGGCGCATCGTTGCGCAGCAGAACCGGCGGCTTCACCTCAAGCACATCACCGGGAGTTCCGACCAACCGCTTGATGTAATACTGCTCCATTCCGATTCCGGCGATGTTGTCGGTGCGGAACACAAAACCGCTGCCCACGCTGGGCCGCACGAAATGGTAACTCATCCGATCGACGAAAAGCTGGTCGCCGGTGATGATGTCGAAACTCAGAACGCGCTCGCCCTTCTTCACCTGCTTTCCAGTGCGCAGAAAGCGCACCCGGCCGTCCGAGGGCGTGCTCTTTTGCTGAGCGAGCAGTCGCTTGAGGTCGGCGCCGCCGGATACAGGTGCCTTAATCTCCGGAAAAAACGCATCCCGCACCGCCCATTCGAAATCAAAGTCCAGCGGCACCGTCAGCGATACCTCCGAGTTTCCGACCAGCAGCCGGTATTCCTTGAACTTCGAGGGAAACACCAGCCACGAGCGGCCGGGCACCTCACGATACGGAACGATGGCGCGATCGTCGCCCACTACCAGCGGGATCATGACTTCGCCGTCCCCCGCGGCATCCACCCGTTTCGCATCGGCGCCGAACGCCAGGAAACGCACCACCCGCCCCACCGCGCCCGGCTCGTCCTCGGGCTTCACAAACGCCTCCGGCGTCATGCCGTTGAACGTTGGCCACATCGAGTTCGTGGGAATCTTGAACGGCTGCACGAAATACGTGCGGATGCCGAGAATCACGATCGCCGCCACGAGGAAAAATTCCACGTTCTCCACCAGCGCCGACTTCGGGTAAATCGCGCCGCCGGTGCGCCGCAGCACCTCTTCCAGCCGCTCGATCTCGAGCTTCAGTTTCTCGGCGCCGGCCCGCTCCTTCACCAGATTGCCCAGCCCGACGATGTGTGATTGCAGCTCGGCGACCTGGGTCTCGGTCAGCACATCGCGTCGGTAGTGGTAAACCTTCTCTGCGAGCTCGAGCCAGTTCCGCGCGTTTTCGCGCATTTTCTTCTCCTGGGAAGCGAAGAGGCCAAACATGGGCGGGACGCTCGGCGGCGGTATTGCGGATCAGTTGTTCTGCAGAACCTTGATGAAGGCATCCGGTGGGATCGAAACCTTCCCGATCTGTTTCATCTTCTTTTTGCCCTCTTTCTGTTTCTCGAGGAGCTTCCGTTTGCGGGAGATGTCGCCGCCGTAGCACTTCGCGGTGACGTCCTTGCGCATTTCGCGGACGTTGTCGCGCGCGATGATCTTGCCGCCGATGGCGGCCTGGATCGCGACCTTGAACATCTGCGGCGGGATGATCTCGGCGAGCTTTTCGCAGAGTTCGCGGCCTTTGCCCTCGGCCTTTTCGCGGTGCACGATGCTGGCAAACGCATCCACCGGGTCGCCGTTGATGAGGATTTCCATCTTCACCAGATCGGCTGCGCGATACGCGCCGAGCTCGTAATCCATCGAGCCGTAGCCGTGGGTGACACTCTTCAGCCGGTCGTTGAAATCGACGAGGATCTCGTTGAGCGGCAGCACGCACTTCAGCATCACGCGATTCATGTCGAGCGTGTCGGTGTGATCGCAGGTGCCGCGCTTCTCCATGATGAGCGACAGAATGTCGCCCATGCTGTCGTTGGGTATGATGATCGAGGCGTTGATCGTCGGCTCGCGAATCTCGAGGATCTCGCCGGGGTCGGGCAGATTGACCGGGTTATCCACCTCGATGAGCAAGTCGCCGTGCTTGATGACCTGATACACGACGCTCGGATACGTGGAGATGATCTCGACGTCGTGCTCGCGCCGGACGCGCTCCTGGATGATCTCCATGTGCAGCAACCCGAGGAAGCCGCAGCGGAAACCGAAGCCGAGCGCGACGGAGCTCTCCGAGGAATAAACGAAGGCCGAGTCGTTGAGCCGCAGGCGTCCGAGCGCGGCCTTCAGTTTCTCGTAGTCATCGCTCTCGAGCGGATACAAACCGCAGAACACCATCGGGCGAACCTCCTTGTAGCCCGGGAGCATCTCGGTCGCCGGCCGGTTCGCGATCGTGAGCGTGTCGCCGATCTTGATGTCGGCGGTGCTCTTGATGTTCGAGACCACGTAGCCGACGTCGCCTGCGCGCAGCACGTCCACCTTCTCCATCTTCGGGGTGAAGATGCCGACCTCCTTCACCTCCGACTTGATGCCGTTGCTCATGAGCAGCATCTGCTCTCCGGCCTTGATCGAACCGGAGAAAACGCGGGCGTAGGAGATGACGCCGCGATAGGAATCGTAGAGCGAGTCGAAGACCAGCGTCCGCGTCTGCGGATACTCGGTCCAACGCGGGGGCGGCACCCGGCTCACGACAGCCTCGAGAATGTCCTCGATGCCGATGCCGGCCTTGCCGCTGGCGAGAATCGCTTCTTCCGCGGGGATGGTGAGAATGTCTTCGAGCTGCTTGGTGCAGAGCTCGAGATTCGCGCTCGGCAGGTCGATCTTGTTGATGACCGGGATGACGCGGAGCTTCTGCGAAAACGCCAGGTGGGCGTTGGCGACCGTCTGCGCCTCGACGCCCTGGGCGGCATCGATCAGCAGCACCGCGCCTTCGCAAGCCGCCAGGCTGCGCGAGACTTCGTAGGAGAAATCCACGTGGCCCGGCGTGTCCATCAGGTTGAGCTTGTAGACGTGTCCGTCTTTCGCCCGGTAGCTCATCGTGACCGGGTGGGATTTGATGGTGATGCCGCGCTCCTTCTCGAGGTCCATCGCGTCGAGATGCTGGTCGGTCATCACCCGTTGCTCGACGGTGTTGGTGTATTCGAGCAGCCGGTCGGACAGCGTGGTCTTCCCGTGGTCGACGTGCGCGATGATGCAGAAATTGCGGGTATAGCGGGCGGCAGACATTCGATTCAGGCGGTGGCCGCGGCGGAGGCGTCGGCAAACTCGGAGAAACTTTTCACATTCCAGCTCTTGTCGGTGCGCCGCGCGAGTCCGCTGAGGACCCCGCCCGGCCCGAGTTCCCAGAACTCGGTGGCGCCCGCCGCGGCCGCGGCACGCATGCAGTCTTCCCAGAGCACGGAGGATACGACCTGTTTGGCGAGGGCCGCCTTGATCTCGTCCGGGGTGCTGATGGCGGCGCCGGTGGTGTTGGTAAACACCGTGAAACGCGGCGCGGAAAATGTGATCCCGCTCAGATACGCCGCGAACTGCGCGCGCGCCGGCTCCATGAGCCGCGAGTGGTAGGCGCCCGCAACGTTGAGCGGCATCACCTTCTTCATCCCCCGGTCCTTCGCTGCGGCGACAGCAGCCGCAACCTTGGTCTTCTCGCCGGAGACGATGATCTGGCCGGGAGCGTTGAAATTCGCCGCTTCGATATCGAAGTCGCGGCAGAGCTCCTGCACCCGCGCCCGGTCTTCGCCGATCACAGCGGCCATCCCGCCGGTGGTCTGCTCGCAGGCGACCTGCATCAGCCGGCCGCGCTCGGCCACAATCGCCAAGCCCGTCGCGAAATCGAAAACCCCCGCGGCGCAATAGGCCGTGAGTTCACCGAGACTCAGCCCCAGCGCATACGTGGGCTCGCCGGCGGGGACTTTGCCCAGTTCCCGCATCGCGGCGAGCAGCGCCAACCCATGCACGAACAGCGCCGGCTGGCAGACCTTTGTCTGCGTCAGCTCGGTATCCGGGCCCTCGAAACTCAAACGCGCCAAATCCCAGCCGAGCACGCGATTCGCTTCGTCATACAAGGCGCGGGCGGCGGCGGAATTCTCCACCAGCGTCCTGCCCATGCCGACTTTTTGGGCTCCCTGCCCTGCGAAAAGAAGTGCCAGTGCCATCGTTGGAACGGTCGACACAAGCGTGCGCCCGCCTGAATCCAAGCCCTAAAAACGTTTCAGCTGCTTGAAATACTTTTCGTCCGGCGCCGGTCGTGCAAAGTCGGGAATTCGGGGCTTGGGCGGAGCGATCCCCGGGGAAGAAATCGCCGGCGGCGGCAACGGCGTTTCCTGCCGGACCGGCGATGGCGGGGTGACGGCCACTCCACCCGCGACCGCAGGCACCTCGCCGCGGGAGGGGATCGCCTCCAGATACGGATTCACCCGCGCCGCGGCCGCGTTGACCGGCGCCGGCGCCGCATCCAGTCCGAAAATCCCTGCCGTGCCCTGCCCGGCGGACCCGGGGACACCACCCGTCGCGACAAACGCGTCGCCCTTGCCGGGGCCGGACGCTGAGTGCTCGGTGCCTTGTTCCAGCGTCGGCCGCAGCAGCGCGTAATCGCGCGGACTGATCCACGCCCCGAGGAATCGCGTCAGCGGGTTTTCCGGGGCGCCCGTCGACGCCCTCGCCTCGCCCGACGCCTCCGCGCGCGCCTCGCTCCGCTCGCGGTTGGCGGCGCGCTCCTCGGCGCGGGTCGCGGCCAATGCCGGTGCGGCCAATGGCTCCGCCCCATCCGCTTCCGCCAGCTCCGTGCCATCACGGGAACCCACCGCCGGCCGACCGTCGGCGCGCCGGCCGTTGCGCTCGCGTTCCCCGGCCCCGGCCAACGCGGCCGACGAGTCCTTGCTCATTGCCTCGACGAGCCAGTTCGTGCCGCGCCGCGGCACAGGCTGTGGCGCCGACGCGCCGCTCGGCAGATTGGGACGGGTATCGAGCGCGGTTCCCGCGACCCCCATTTCGGGCATCGGCAACGCACCGCTCCCCGGCAGATTGCCGCGCTGCGCCGGATCCTTGGCGGCCTTGATGGTCTCCAGATCCTTTCGGGCGGCTGAAATTCCTCCGGTGGGCTCGGCCGGACGCTCCCCGGCCTCACGCGTCCGGGCTGGCGCACTGCCCTCCGCCGCCGCCGCAGTTGCGCCCATCGCCGCGGCGAGCACCAAGGCGGCAGCAAGCCGCGCGTTCGAGCGATTCTCCGCGCGCGCGTGCATCCCCAGCCTAGGATTTGATGAAGATGCCCTTCATGTTCATCTCCAGCTGCTGCGGGTTCGGCGAAAACTTCAGGGCGTCCTGTTTGTTGATCCGCCCGGCCTTCCAGAGGCGGTAGAGGTCCTTGTTGAACGAAAACGTTGCCGAGTCCGCATTGCTCTCGAGCAGTCCCTGGATCTTCTCGTTCTGCCCTTCGAGAATCAGGTTCTTCACCGTGGCGTCGGCGTAGAGGATCTCGTTCGCCGGCACGCGTCCGGTGCCTTCCGCGATCGGCACCAGCTTCTGGCAGACGAAGCCGCGCAGCGAACCGGCGATCGCGCGCCGGGCCTGCACCACTTCCTCGGCGGGGAAAAACTCGAAGAGTCGGGTGAGCGACTGCGCGACCGTCGCGGCGTGCATCGTGGAGAACACCAGGTGTCCCGTCTCCGCGGCGCTGATCGCCGTCTCGAACGTCTCCCGGTCGCGCATTTCGCCGACCAGGATGATGTCGGGATTCTGGCGGAGCACGGCCTTGATCGCCAACTCGAAGTTCGGCACGTCGAGACCGATCTCGCGCTGCTGGAACAACGACTTGTCGTCCTGAAACGTGTATTCGATCGGGTCCTCGATCGTGACGATGTGTTTGTCGAGATTCTGGTTAATCCAGTTCATCATCGCCGCCATCGTCGAACTCTTGCCCGAGCCGGTGGCGCCGCAGACGAGGAGAATGCCGTCCTTGGACTGGGCGAGCCTGATGAGCGCGTCGGCGGTCTGGCCGAGGCCCAGCTGATCGAACGACGGCACGGTGCTCTTGATGTGCCGCATCACGATGCTGACGAGTCCGCGCTGGTGGAACGCATTGACGCGGAAACGCCCCACGCCCTCCGCGGCGTAGGCGAAGTCCACCTGGCCCTCGTCGTCCCAGCGTTGGCGGAAGACTTTCGGCACGTGTTCCACCACGAAAGCCTCGGCTTCCGGACACGTGATCGGGTCCATGTCGACCGGCTTCAACTTGCCCGCGAGCCGCACATAACCCGGCTTGTTCGACTTGATGATCACGTCGCTCACCCCGCTGTCGACGGCGAGTTTGAGCAGGTCGTTCATCATCTCGGTATGCGGAGTCGCCATGGGTAGAAAAGCGTTGCGGTTCCCTATTTCGCGCCTCTTCGCTCCGCAAGGCTTCATTGCCCGCTTACATGAAACTCCGCCCGCTCACCGGCACCATCACCGCTCTCGCCACGCCGTTTCTCGACGGCAAAGTCTCCTACGCCGACCTGAAGAAACTCGTCGCGTTTCAGATCAAAGGCGGGATCGACGGCCTCGTGCCGGTGGGCACCACGGGCGAATCGCCGACGCTCGATTGGGACGAGCATATGGAGGTGATCCGGTTCGTGATCGCCGAGGCGCGCGGACGCGTGCCCGT
>JACCED011199931.1_pt1 | contig 79358 bp, 66 predicted proteins | sample 7455021 | NCBI WGS metagenome assembly JACCED01 (sample SAMN15323456, study PRJNA562643) | freshwater metagenome | isolation source: river surface water | place: USA:Blue River Watershed | collected 2017-08-19 | reverse complement strand
CAAAAACCATATTTACATTGCAGTCATCGAACGCAGGGATATAACTCAATTGAGTTGATTTAATGGTCTTAATGCCGTTTTCCTTTTCGTTCAAATCCAATCTATACTCAAATGAATATTCTCTGCCTTGATCAGTGAGTTTTCTGTCACTAGCTTTAATCTCCATAAATGTTTCTCCTTTGTAAAAACCAGCTGTTTTACCTGCTTCCAAATTGAAACCTTCCTCGAATTCGCTTTTCAAATGGATAATTTCTTTGGTCATGTAAGGATTATTAGTGATAAACAAGCAACGTTCGCCCATTTTCAACTTTATACTGGGAACATAACCCGGCATAGAGCTAATTACCGTAAACAATTGACTGCTTTGAGGCACTACTTTTTTCAATGAGTACTCTTTGCTTGAGGAATCGTAAAACAATCCCATAAAAGACAATTGATTGTATTTCTGTGCTTCGTCTTGACTGAATTTTCCATTTATATTTAACAATGTACTCTTTCCATCAAATTCATTGGGCCATTTAGATTGTTCATTCAATTGAGCATAATAAGCAGCAGTATCTAGATAGTTTGAATCTATAGATTCTGCCTCTGCACCCTCTTGATTCGCTTGGTTATTGGTACAAGAAAAGCAAAACGCAATAATTGCAAAAAGATAGAAATAGTGTTTCATTAGGGCAGCAATTTAAAGGATTTTTAGAACTTTGTCTGCAAATCATTTTGTTTACTCTTTGGGCATTTAAAACTGAACAATTTAAGACAAATCTCCTTTATGGAACTGTAATTCTAATAATTTCCATTTATTTCTTGTTCAAAAAGTAATTATTTTCGAGTATTATTGAAGTAAATGTCCCAATCACCTAACAGAATTGCATTCTCAAACAACGGAAATGCTTTTCAATCAGAATTACGCCAACGAATTGATGCTTATTTCACTCAAAATAACATCTCTAAAACTGGTAATTTTTTACTCTGGACCAAAACATTTCTTGCGTTAACAATACCCCCGGTGTTACTTGCTTATTCCTTTTTGGGCGGGTTACCCATGTGGGCCAATTACGCCATTTTCGCATTTATTGGAGTAATGCATGCCTTCACAGGTTTCAATGTTATGCACGATGCTTGCCATGGAAGTTTTTCAAACACTTTATGGGTAAATAAATTGTTTGGACATTCAATGGAGCTTCTCGGATCAAGCGCGCACATTTGGAAATTCAAACACAATGTATTGCATCATACTTGGACCAACGTTGATGGTATAGATGATGATATTGCAAAGTCGCCTATGTTAAGACATTGCAACTCTCAAGCATATAAACCCATCCAAAAATACCAGCACGTTTACATGTTTTTACTTTACGGAATATCAACCATCTGGTGGATGTTTGGAAATGACCTAATCAAGTATTTCAAAAAAGAAGTAAATGCCCAGCCTATGCCAAAAATGTCTACCGTTGATCACTTGATATTTTGGGGCTTCAAATTGTTATATGCTGTTACTTATGTTGTGTTGCCTATTGCATTTTTCGGTGTTTTACATGGAATTCTATTATTTGTAACTCTGCATTTTGCCTTAGGACTATTGCTTTCATTGGTGTTTCAAATGGCTCACGCCGTGGAAGGTGTTCACTTCGAAGATTTCAACGAATACAATGCCCCACAAGAGAAAATCCCCAACGAATGGGCAATACATCAAGTATTAACCACCAATAATTTTGCTACAAAATCTTGGTTAGCTACTTTTTTTATGGGTGGACTTAACTTTCAAGTAGAACATCACTTGTTTCCCAATATATCTCATGTTCATTACCCTAAAATGAACGAGATTTTGAAAGAACTTTGCGTGAAATACAATATTCAGTACAATGAAATTCCTACATTTTGGCAATCAGTTGTATCTCACATTCGTTGGATGAAGGCCATGGGTACTCCCCAACTTCAAGCAGCGTAACCTACTTTTAGTCTAAAGTTTGGTCTAGTACGTAAATCATGGCTGCTATAGCAGCTGCTCCGAGTTGTAGTTCTCTTTTATTGACGTTCTCAAATATGTCAATATCAGCGTGATGTACGTCAAAATATCTTTGTGAATCAGGTACAAAAGCCACTAATTGGGTCTTATTATCGTTTTTCTTTAACGGACCAATATCTGCTCCGCCGCCGCCAATTTCAAATTCACCGGCCCCATATTGAGCAAAAATTTCACGATACGGGAGTGCCATTTCATATGCCATAGAATCTAAAGCAAATCCACGAGGTGTAAATCCACCTCTATCGCTTTCTAAAGCTACAAGATGTATATCACCAGACTCCTTGGCCAATTCTGCGTATTTTAGAGCCCCTTTAAGACCATTTTCTTCATTAATCCACCATACACATCTTAAAGTGTGTCTTGGTTGATAATTGAGCTGTTTAAGAATTCTCAATGCCTCAAAACAGTGCATGATTCCAGCACCATCATCATGGGCACCTTCACCCTCATCCCAACTATCGAAATGTCCACCAAAAGCAATCACCTTTTTGGGATATAACAATCCATTAGACTGAGCAACCACATTTGCACTCAATCTATCATCTAGTGTTTGGCAAGATAATTCAAGATCCAATTTCATTTTAGAATCTTTCTGGCTCAAGAAAGAAATCGCGTCAGCCGCAGCTGTAGAAATTGCCCCAATAGGAATTTTATTGATTGTATCGTCATAATAAGTAACTCCCGTATGTGGATGCAAATCACAAGAATTACTCATGCTTCTAACCAAAACGGCTTTAGCGCCATAAGGTGCACACCAAACAGCACCATAAACCCTTTGGTTCACACAGGAACCGTAAGCCAGAAAAGTTCGAATAAACTCCTCCTCAAAGGGCCTATTTAGTAATACAATTTTCTCTTTCAATTCACCCAATTCGCCTAAACTATCAAGCTCTGCTCTTGACTCAACTGCAACGCAACTTCCCGATACTTTTCCAGATATGCTCCCACCCAATGCAGTAACTTGTACAGGGAAGATTTTTGTTTTGGAGGATAATTGATCGCCCAAAGAATTTATGTAGGCATCACATTCATATTTAGGCGCTGGAGAGTTGGGAAAACGTTGTTGGGCAATTTCGTCGCTAGCTGTTGAAATATTCTTAGTTAGCCATGGAGATGAAAAATTCAATTTGCTGATTTCTCCGCGCTCCCATCTTGGAACCAAAACCGGTTGTTTATATACAGAATCAAATGAATAAGAATTTAGCATATTCACAGACCAGTCAATAGCTGCTTCGGTTTGATCGGAACCGCTTAAACGTGCACCATATTCCTTGCATAATTCACCCAAACGCGAATATGCATGAGGGTTTATAAGAGCTTCATCGTAAATTTTTTTTATAAATTCAGTTTGCGAAATTGAAATTCTTTGAGCTTTTAATGAATAAAAACCACATAATAACGCACTAAGCAAGATTTTATGTTTGGTGTACATGATGGGAAGTTAAAAAAAAGAGGGGAATTACTTCCCCTCTTTCAATATTTATCTAATTAAAAATAGTTTAACGATTCAACATCACCTTGTGGGTGTCAACTCCCTTATTGGTAATAACCTTTACAATGTAGGTAGCATTTGTAAGATGACTGTTGAAGTTAATACTCTTCGCATCATCTGATTTTTGTACCAATTGACCATTTAAATTGAAAATCTCCACACCCAATACTTTTACTGAGGAATTGTGAGCAATCTTTATACTTCCGTTTTCACTTGGATTTGGATAAACGGTGGTTGATAACGCAACCAACTTTTCTGTAGAAGAAGATTTTTCGTCAACCAAAACACTGAATCTATCTTTGTTAAATTGATCGTTAGATGAAGTTGAGAATATGTACTGTGTTTCAGAACCAATTTCGATGATTGAATCAAGTTGTTTATCTAATATTCTTACTGAATATTCTGAATTATCAGTGCAAGTCTTTGCTGTCATCACATAACTAGTTTGTTCAAAATTTTGAAATTCAACAGGAATTACTTGATTTGAATTACCAGTTGCAGGTCGAAAATCTTGGGTCAACCATTCCCCGTTTGCAGATACAGTTCCAATTCCCAAGTACCCACCGAAAATTTTTGCTGCATCATAAACATCCAATGCAGATTTAACTTCATTGAGTTCTGAATTCCATTCTAAATGGAACATATCGCTGTATTTGATTGAATCTTCTAAGTACTTAACTTCTGTTTGAAGTTGGTTGCATTTCAATGGAGTTGGCTCCATTCTGAAAGCAGTAGCATTAGGCTCTGTGGTGATTTTGTCAGCTTCATCAAATGTTATAGTACCATTATTAGATGTAGCCGTTGCAAAAAACGAAGCACCAATCTCAATTATGTATGGAACGTTACCTGTAGTAAATTTAGAAGTACCAGTCAACGTTGCAGTACCAGAAGTATTGTTGTATACGTTATATGATTTGGAAGTAGGATCGTAATATTGGAATTTATCAGCTACGTTAGTGCGTGACAATGCTCTCCAATCTATGTGACATGGAAATGGATTACCAACTAAATTAAAACCAGCTAAATTTCCAGTACCTGCCAACTTTAAAGTAGCAGTTTTTGAACCCGTATGGAGAATTCCTTTAAAATCAATATTTCCAGCATTGGCAGATGCACTTGGATTACCCAAACCGTTTCCGGCAAGTCCTCTAAAAAATAACAACAAACCTTCTGATGGCTCAAATTTCGTTGGAGTGCTCGTCGCATTTATACTGTCCCAAGTGGAATTTGTTTCATTCCAACGGTAACTAGAAGCTTTGCAATATCCACAAGAACGATCCATACTATCAGCATTGCTTCCTGAATAAACACCTGAAACAATTAAGTCATCAGTAATTTGAGACAAATGAACAGTCTTCATTGGGAAGGCAATGGTTCTGTATGTACGGATACCATTAGAATACATTTCAAAATAACTACTTCCTGTAATTGATGCATTAGCGCCCAAGGTTGCAACGCGACCGCGATTGGTACCATTATTTCTAATTTGTAAATCTGGTACCCAACTTTGCCAATCTGCCGCAGACGAAGATGCAGGAACAGTAGTATTGGTTATGGTTGCATAATCTCTTAATGTTAAGACAGCCAAAATGGGCAAAGAACGTTTCAAAGTCAGATTTGAATTTGGAGTACCCGTTTTACCCGAAACACCCACCGTTACATTTGCTAATCCACCAAAATAAGCAGTACCAGAACCTTTAAATTCTTGCGTTTCGCCATCAAAAAACACTGTATTCGAAGAGGTAGAAGTCATGTAAAGACTATTTCTAGATTGTACGTCAACATCACCACCATAAAATACATCACCATCACCAGTAAAAACCAAACGAGCCTGATCTCCAACTCCAGGTGTCTCACAAATTAAATCTCCATTGATGTCAGCATCCGTTCCATTGGTCAATGCAAATCTCAAAGTATCGTATCCGTTGGTTTTTAATGTAGATGTTTCGTGTGTTTTAAATTCACCGCCACTTAAAGTTATAGTACCGTTAGAACCTTCTTCTCTAAAACGAACATTAGAATTTGGTTGTAATATGATGCTCTTGATGGTTTGATTTGTAACATTAACATTCACATCTAAAGCGGTTGAACCCTGGTCAAAAACCAAAATGTCAGAAGTTCCAGGTGAAGTTCTTGAAGGTGACCAAGACGCAGCATCTCCCCAATTGGATAAGGTTGCTTGACTCACGTAATTGTAAATGTTAGGATCAACAATTACTGTGCATTTCAACGTAATTTTCTTTCCAGTACCGGTTTGAATTTGACAAGAGTTATTTGCTACCTCAATATCAATGTTATTGGTAAAAGTTCCATTTCCACCAGCACCCATTCTTTGAAAAGTCAGAACCACAGATCCTGAACCTGTGCCAGGTTCAAAACAAAGGTTTCTAGTATTTCCAGGCCAGCGCGTAACATCTAAATAAGCTGTTGAACCACTAACATTTGATTTCACTTGATAATTAGCTGTGTCGGTTTGATCACCGGTAATGGTTATCTTATCTCCGGTTGAATAACTTGAAAAATCAATAGTCACAGTTTTCTCAAATGGTGTTGAACGATTTGAATACCAGGTTAGGTTATAAACACCTGAAGATTCTGTCAAAAGTCCGTTTGCGGTTGCTGCAGTCAAAGTCTGCGCACTAAGGTTGGAAGAGGTTATTAGTGAAATAAACGCACCAATAATTCCAATTAAGTTTTTGTTCATAGTTATACTAAGATATTTTTCTCTACACAAAAATAGCCGCTGTTTAACAAAAATCAGCGGCTATCACTCAAAATTTGTAGGAAAAATGTGGAAAAGTATAGAATGTTAGATTTAAATAACACAAAACATAATTAAAAAGCAGGCCTCGTTCGTCTTCCACTACCCTTAATTGCCTGTATTAATTCATTGATTCTCGATTGCCTTACCTTAAGCTTTCCTTCTGAATGCCCATCGTTAACAGTCATTCTTGTCATTCGTTTTTGAAGTTGGTGCAATTTGTGGTACAACTTCCCTTTGTCTGATTTCTTGTTACTCATGTTTTTTGGATTTAAGGTTAAACTTGAATTTAATTAGCGGGCGTCTCAACGCCATCTGCATTCAATTTAGGAAAATTTTCTTAAATACCAAATTTGAATCTTGTGAAAAACCTGAATCATTTCATGAGAGAAAAATACAATTACTACAGGTATTAATAGCCATATTGCCCTCATATTCAATCTCATAAGAACATTTGCCAAAGCACCAGTGGCAAAAGCCTGAAACAAAACGAAAACGACAAACATCAAGGAAAATTCCATGAAAATAATTGCGTTTTCTTTTTGTCTCACCAAACGTGTAACATATATAAAGAACAAGGAAAAAAGAGTTATCATCATAAAATTGATGTACTCATTTAATTCGGAAAAATCCATACTCATTTCTCGCTCGAAAATTTCAGAGTCACTATGATAACGATATTCATCATTCAATACCTTCGCTAAGGTCGCATTGTCACCAATTTTAATAATGCCATCGCCAACGCCAAATAACATTACCTGTTTAAAAGTAGCTTGAAATGAAGCAACCAATAACTCTCCAAACAAATTTTTATCTGTAATGATTCCTTTTAGTATTCTTCGGTAAAGTGAGTCTGTATGATACCAACCGCCTACTTTCATGTGAATACCATCAGAGGGCCATATAAAGTCCCAAGCATGATCAGGCAAGTCATCTTTAAATTGACACAAAGCAATAGCTTCTTTTTCACAGTTTTTATCGAGATACTTTTTTAGGAGCCCATTTTCAGACATTTTGGCCACTAAAAAAACCGGAGCATTTTTTGATAAAGTAATCCCATTTCCTGAAATCACATTACTACCCATAACAAAAACAAAAGGAAGAATATAAAATATTTTATAATTGATTTTATATCTATTGTTTAAATAATTCTTATTACATATAATGTTTAATATAAATAATCCTAAAATTACCAATAAATGGGCATTGTGCATCACACATGAAACCACCATTAACAGGCCCCAAAATAACGTAGACCGTTTCTGTTTAGACCTCATTTCCACAGTGAATAAATACCAGGAAAGAAACATTAAACTTGTGAAGATGTCAGGCATGATTTGCGCAACAATCCACATAACTCCAGAAATCCAAATCCCAATAGCCGTTGAAATCAATAAAACAAATTTATTTATTGGAACAAGGATAGCACCCAATAACTGATTCGATACTAAATTCAATGCGTAAACTACCATCCAAAATGGTAAAAAAATCACTGGAAAGAGAAAATGAATTCCCAAGACATCTCTCAAAAACCATATCCACAGAGAATAAAACACCGTTCTATCTCCGGGTACTTTAAGCTCAACTGAATTCAATAGATAAGTTCCGCTATCGTTAGTAAATAAATACAATTGTTGTGCTTCAAGAAGCTGAAAAACGAACAATAAAACAAAAGAAATAAACAAGCTTTCCAGTAGAAAGGGGTATTTTTTCATAAACACTCTCATTATTGTTCAAACTGCAAATTAGTTACTTTTGAACCATGTTCTTCTTAACAATTTGGGGATTCAGCCTAGTTTCATTTATCAATAGTTATTTAAAGAAATACTCAAAGGACATTCAATGGGCATTTTTTATAGCATTTTTAGGTGTAGTTTTCACTAAAACACCGAACATATTTAATAACGACGAATTAATTAGGTTAACTAAATTTTTTGGTCAACTGCTTTTTTTAGGTTCACATATTTATATTCAAATTAAAAGCCAAATCTCAAAATTTCTTAATCCTTTGATATGGATACAGAAAGCTTCTTTATTGGCTGTATATTTAAATTGTTACATGAGATGGCCTGGGTCAAAACATGTAACATTATTAAACCTAATTTTAATTCCATTCATTCTTAGCAAATTCAAATCGTTAAACGGACCCTTAAAGTGGTCCTTATTCAATTTATTTATTTCGGTGATGATCATATTAGGTATAATCGTATCAGACCATTTTAATAGTTTAATTGAATAATTTTAACACCTGAAACCCATATTTTTGTACTATGAAAGTATGGGGGTTTTTTGCTTTAATATCCTTTGCAATGTTTTCTTGCCAAGGAAATACCGATAGAATTTACAAATTAGACAATAAAAGTGCCTATAACTTGCATCTCAAGGCAAAAGTAAATTCAACCGAGTCTTACCAAATAGATACCATTATTCCTGCTGGATTACGAAATGTAATGGCCATTTTTAGTGAAAGAGGTGGAGTTTCAGAAGCAGATGAAAATCCCGGTGCCATATTTTCTGAATTTGAGCTGAAAACCACTACCGGAAAAACATTCAACAAAAACATCAATGGTGCTCAAACATGGAAAAAGTCTGTAATTGAACGAAGCAGCATACCCTCAAACCAAGAGCATCTTTATTTATTGGAAATAACCGACTCTGATTTTTAAATTTAAAAACTAAAGAGATTTTCGTAAAAAGCACCTCTTTGAAATATCACAATCAAATATCTATTGTTCATTCATTCTAGTGTGCTTGATATTTTATCTTGAAAAAAATGAGAGCAATAATTCAAAGAGTTTCAGAATCAAGTGTAGCTATTGATCATCAAATTCACTCAAAAATTGGCAATGGATTCTTAGTATTGTTGGGTATCGAACACAACGACACTACAGAAGATGCAAATTGGCTTTGTCAGAAAATCACGCAAATGAGAGTTTTCAATGATGAAAATGGCAAAATGAACTTAAATCTTGAGCAAATTCAAGGGGAAATTCTCATTGTTAGCCAATTCACCTTGCATGCAGCAACTGCAAAGGGAAATAGACCCTCATTCATTAAAGCTGCTAGACCTGAAACAGCTATTCCGCTTTATGAATACTTTATAAACGCCGTTTCCAAAAATGTTGCAAATGTAAAAACAGGTATTTTTGGTGCTGATATGAAAATCAACTTAACCAATGACGGGCCAGTGACCATTTTCATCGACTCTAAACAGCGAGAATAAACCATTTTAGAAAACAATTGTACCTTTGTACAACATATTGCATAACTGTGAATAGCGCATTGTCCATAAATTCAAAAACATTCATCAAAATCTTAAGCACTTTTATTGCAATTTGGAGCTTTATATTTCCAAAAATTTCACTATCCCAAACACCCAATGACCCTCCTGTTCCTTACCTAAGAAAAGATGGTAAATACACCTTAGTATTTAAAGGAACTGATCAACGAGCCATCGATACCGCATTTGATTGGATAGGCAGTTTTCATGATGGAATGGCAAAAATTGAAGTTTTTGGTGAAATTGGATATATCAATCAGAAAGGTAAAATCATCGTTCCCCCAAAGTACTTATTTGGAAATGACTTTTTTAATGGAAGAGCGAAAGTATCTTCTGGAACCAAATACGGATATATTGATACTTTAGGGAATCTGATTATTCCAGAAAAATATGATGCTGCTGGTGACTTTAAAGATAGAATGGCCGCTGTTCGCGTAGGTAAAAAATGGGGCTACATCAATACTCAAGGTACACTAAAAGGGGGGTTGCTGTTTGAGGATGCGGGTGATTTTTCTGAGGGACTTGCGCACGTAAAAAGCAACGGAAAATGGGGCTTTATTGACTCAAATGGCACTTTATTTCCCTCAAAAGGAAAAACCTATAAATTTGAATCGTCTGAGAATACCGTCCTCATTAACATCAATAAAAATGGAATGTGGGGTTATGCCAACAAAGATGGCAAAGTAGTAATTAACTTTCAATACAACGATGCTAGACCCTTTAGTGAAGATTTGGCATTGGTGCTTGTGGGTGAAAAATATGGCTTCATCAATAAAAGTGGTGTATTGCAAATTCCTGCAATTTATGACCTTGCTGATAACTTCTACGAAGGTGTAGCTGCGGTGAAGTTTAAAGAAGATTGGGGATTTATCAATCATCAAGGAAAATGGGTAATTAATCCTTCTTTTGAATTGGCAACGCGTTTTAAAAATGGCATAAGTTGGGTTCAAATTGAAAATGAATGGGGGGCCATTAACCTAAAAGGTGAATTCCTTTTTTCTGAACGTTATGAGGAGTATGGTCAATTTTCCGAGGGACTTGCCCCCGTTAAAAAGTTAGGAAGTTGGGGCTACATCAATACAGACGGAAAATATGCCATTCAACCCAAATTTACCTCGGCAGGGGAATTTAAAAATGGAGTAGCGAAGATTGAAGTTTCGGGTAGGTTTGATTTCATTGATAAAACCGGAAATAACATAGTGCCTTCCGAATTCAAATTTGATTTCGCAGGTGAATTCAAAGAGGGAATGGCCCGTATAAAGAAAGACGGATTATGGGGCTTTGTTGACTTTCGAAATGAAATCGCTATTCCTCCTACCCTCATAAATGTAGAAGATTTCCATGATGGGTTAGCAAGGATTGAAAAAACTGGATTTTATGGATTCATTGATCTTCAAGGAACTGACGCAATTGAAGCCATTTACGAAAACGCAGGCTTTTATTCAGACGGCCTAATTCCAGTAATGAAAAACTCTAAATGGGGGTATATAAACGCCCAAGGAAAAGAAATGATTGCGTTTGACTTCGAAGATGCTTCTGAGTTTATAAACGGCTTAGCCTGTGTGAGAAAATCAGATGGTTTTTTTTATATTAATCAAGATGGATATCAAGCTATTGAGGGTACATTCACTTACGCATCTGCCTTTACTTCATTTGGATACGCTATAGCTAAATCAAATGATTACCTAGGAATCATTGATACCAAAGGAAAATTTGTGGTTAATCCTGTATATCGCTCAATTAAAAAGTTATATGATTCTTATTTCTCAGCAATTGATACAGCAAATCGTTGGGTTATTGTTGGATATGACGGATATGAAATAATACCACCAGATTATGATGAGTTTGGAGAACCTAACGAGGGACTAATACCTGTTAGAAAAGATAAAAAATGGGGAGTTATTGATTTCAACAATGCTGTAAAATTACCGTTCAGTTTTGACTATATTGGTCGTTTCAGTGACGATGCGGCGGCTGTAAGGGTGGGCAAAAAATGGGGGTTCATCAATTCCGATGGAAAATATCTAACACAACCAAAATTTGATGATGCAGGTAACTTAACGGAAAATCAATTCAATGTTTTATCTAATGGCAAATGGGGATACGTTGATAAATTTGGTAACGTAATTTTTGTTCCGAAATACATCCAAACTGGTGAGTTCGGTAATGGTTTAGCACCTGTTCGAATTAATAATAAATGGGGATATATTGGACGATTCGGTGAAATGGTCATTTCCCCAGTTTTTGATTTTGCTGGTAATTTTGTTGATAGCCATGCGTATGTAGAAGTTAATGGTCGTTTTGGAGTCATTAATCCCTTTGCAGAGTTCACAGTTCCTCTGTCTTATGAAGATGCTGGCCCTTTTAAAGACGGGCTAAGTAACGTAAAATTGGGAGGTAAATATGGTTATGTAAACAAAAAAGGCGAATTGGTTATTGGATTTATTCAAGATGACCCAGCAGAATTCAAGGGCGGTTATGCCCGTGTGTACAGAAACGGAAGATATGGTGTAATTAATACCATTGGTCAAGTTGTAATACCAGCTATTTACGAAAATGTTGGAACATTTTCTGATGAATTAGTTCCTTTTGATCTTCAAGGTGGTGTTGGATTTATGGATAAAGAGGGCAACTTGGCAGATCTAGTGGAACCCATCTATGAACTTGCAAATAATTTTGATGATGGTTTAGCCGCTGTAAAAATTGATGATAAATTTGGCATCATTGATCCTTTACATAATTTTTATTTTTTACCCGAATTTGAATTTCTGAGCAATCCAATAAACAACGAAGTAATTGTTAAAGAAAATAACCTTTTTGGAATCATTAACCTGCAAGGAGATTGGACCGTTCTGCCACAATACGAGGAGATATCTCATATTTATAATAACAGAAGAAAAATCAAGATGGCCGGCGTTTATGGCTACCTGAATGAAAACTCTGACATCGCTATACCCCCAAAATTCGAAGCTGCTTTTGATTTTTATCAGGGTATTGCATGCGTTAAAACCAATGACCTATATGGACTTATTGACTCTTCGGGAAACTTTATTTTAGAGCCCAATTACCCCCAAATTTTACCCTTTTCTGAGGGTTTAGCGGCATTTCAATCAGATAATTCGTGGGGTTTTATAGATATCACTGGAAAACCAGTTATTGCTCCCAAGTTCGAGAAAGTTGGATCTTTTCATAACAACAGAGCTTGGGTTCAACTGAACGGATTTTACGGATATATAGATAAAAATGGAAATTTTATCTTAGACGCTAAATTTGAGGGTGCAATTGATTATCAACAAGGTTATTATGGCGTTAAATCTAAGGGACGTTGGGGATTCATCGACTCAACTTTGAAACCGAGTATTGACTTTTTATTCGCCGAAGTAAGGCCATTTAAAGATGGAATGGCTGCGGCCAGAAATAAAGCTTCCTGGGGCTTTATTAATAATCAAGGGGAATGGCAAATTAACGCTTTGTTTGAGGAAGTGTCTAATTTCAATGGAGGTTTTGCCGCTATAAAACTCTCCGGTAAGTGGGGATTTATCAATAAGCAAGGAGTTGCTCAAGTTTCTCAGAAAACCCGATTTGACCTTGCCCGCGGTTTCAAAAATGGGTTTGCTCCAATAAATATAAATGGTTCTTGGGGCTACATCAACCGCAAATACGAGGTAAAGGTTGCACCGCTGTATGAGGAAGTTGCAAATTACGCATCTGGCCTTGCTCGTGTAGAAAATCGCGGAAGAGTGCAATTTATTGACACTCTTGGAATGGGCCGACTTGAATTTAAAGACCCTGAAATAGGATCATTCCACGACGGGCTAGCTAAGTTTTATAGTGAAGGATATTACGGTTATATAAATTTGGAGGGTGTACTGGTTGTGGAACCTTTATTTAGTAATGCCTACAATTTCAACGGTGGCATGGCTAAAACCGAGTTAAATGGCTTTTATGGCTTCATTAACACACAAGGTCAAACCATCATTCCGCATAAATATGAATTGGCATCCGATTTCAATAACGGACTTAGTTTAGTGGAAAAAAGAGGCCAAAAATATTACGTAGATACCACAGGCTTTGAGTATCTTGAAAAGTAGTTTAAGGCAGTTCTTTAAAAACTAAATTATCAATTAAACGAACTTTTCCTAAATATCCAGCGTAAACTACGGCATGTGCCTCAACTCGATTTGATACAACCACCAAATTTGGTAATGAAACATAGTTTAAGTACTCTGTATTAATTCCATAGGTCTTCAATTCATTTATGAGAAGTTGTATGTCAGAGTCTACCATATCTGTTGCAGATACCTTTGCCATCGTTTTGTAGATTTCACTAGCAATTTTTCTTTCATCAGCAGTTAATCGCGCGTTTCTTGAACTCATAGCAAGCCCATCTCGTTCCCTCATTGTTTCAATCATATTGAATTGAATTGAGGGAAATTCTTGTTGAATTAAACGCCTCACCACCATACACTGCTGCAAATCTTTTTGTCCAAAAAATACATGACCTGGTTTGACGATTTCAAACAACCTGCGCAACACCATCACAACGCCCTCGAAATGTCCAGGCCGATAATGCCCCTCCAAACTTTGAGCCTCTAATCCCAAATGCACAGTTTTGACAACCCTGTCTTCAGGGTAAATTTCATAAATAGATGGAAGAAATACAGCATCTACTCCAATGGAAGCTAACTTTTTGAGATCCTCGAAAATGGTGCGAGGATACTTATCTAGGTCTTCTGAATTATTAAACTGAGTTGGATTAACGAAAATACTTACTACAACCGAATGACCTCTGTCTTTTGCATGTTTTACCAATGATAAATGGCCTTCGTGCAGGGCTCCCATGGTTGGAATGAACGCCCAATGATTTAAATGTTCAGCGGCGCTAGATTGCAAATGACTAACAGTGTAAAAAATCCTCATGAAAATGGATTGCAAAGTAAGTCCCCCAACATCAATAACTTTCAAAAACCGGATTTTTTTCGTTAATTTTGTATAATCTCTTTTACAGGAGCCAACACAGTTTATGGAAGGAACAAAAAAACGTGTACTGTTTGTGAGTTCGGAAATGTCCCCCTTTCTTGAAACCTCACCAGTCGCAACAATTGCTAGAATGCTACCCCAAGCACTTCAAGAGCAAGACAACGAAATCAGAATCTTAGTACCTCGTTTTGGTGTCATCAATGAACGCCGTAACCGATTGCACGAAGTAGTACGACTTTCAGGGATTAACATTTCAATTGATGACAATGACAATCCATTGATAATCAAAGTAGCTTCCGTACCAAACACCAAAATGCAGGTGTATTTCTTAGACAACGAAGACTTCTTCCACAGAAAGAATGTTTTCAATGATGACAATGGAAAATTTTTCGAAGACAACGATGAAAGAACCATTTTCTTCTGTAAAGGAGTTATGGAAACCGTAAAAAAATTAGGATGGTCACCCGATATCATTCACTGTCAAGGTTGGATGACAAGCTTGATACCTTTGTACTTGAAAACCATCTATAAAGACGAACCCGTTTTCAAAAATACCAAAGTGGTTTTCAGTGTGTATCACGAAGATTGCAACGATCATTTAGGAACCGACTTCCTTAGAAAAGCAAGTCTGAATTCAATAGATGGCGCTTGTTTAGAATGTTTTGGTGATGCCACATTGAATAAAGTAAATATTGGTGCTGTTAAACATTCAGATGGTATTGTAACCGCCTGTGATGAAGCATACAAATCTGTAGAAGATTTCTTAGACGGTAAACCCGTTATGAGACATACAGACGAAAGCCCAGAAATTAATTATGTTTCTTTTTACGAGAAACTTTTATCCTAATTCATTCGTTATCTCTTCGTGAAGCCCTCGCTCCGAATACTTTTATTGCCCATATTTTGCGCTTGTTTTGCTGCTTGTGACAGAGAACAAGGCAATATAGTGATTGATGGACAAGGGCAAGGGAACCAAATGGGGTTGAATATTACTGATACTCTCTCATTAATTGGTTCTACAATAGACGAAGACTCACTACCCGCCAAAGGTCTGAGTTACGCTTTGGTTGGTGAAATCAACGACCCTGTTTTTGGTCGTTCTAAGTCTTCTTTATTTGCTGATCTCAATTTGGTTGAACCCAATAATAATTTCCCCAATACCAAAGAACCTGATTCTGCAGTACTCTTTATTCCAGCTATCGCCGGACTTCAACACTACGGAGATAGAAACTTTATTCATCGACTGAAAATCGCGCCAATTACAGACAATATTTCTTCTGATTCTGTTTATTTCCAAACACAGTCCTTCCCCGTTGACGAAAATTTGGCTACCTATTACAATGGGCAACTCATCAATGAGTACAAAGATTCTGTGAAATACAGAAAAATCAAACTAGCTCCCTACAACGGCATCAAAATCAAATTGTCATCTGACTTTGCGAAATTCTTGATGAATATGCCCAAAGATGCTTACGAAACCAATGCAAATCTTGATAAATACTTTAAAGGAATAGCCATCATTCCAGAAAACAATCAACTTAGTTCTGGGCAGGGTTCATTTGCTGTTTGGGATATCCAAAACGTACTTTCTACATCATATAGGGCAAAAATCATGCTTTACTACGATGATACAAGTACTTTCTTGTTCAGTTTCTCTGGAAAAAGCAATGCAATAAGCCAAGGCATTACAGGTCCATACAGCGGCGAAATAGCTACTCAGCTAAATAATCCCCACCAAAACTACAGCAGAACCTATGCACAAGCTTTAGGTGGCGTAAAAACGAAGATTACCATTCCCTATCTTTATAATTTGATTGCTGATGGCAATATTGCCATTCAAAAAGCAGAAATTGAATTCTTCCCGGTTGACTATACTGAAAACTACTTTGTTCCGCCGCGTTTAAATCTATACAAACCCCTAAACGGAGGTAGTACAAGAAATTATTTGCTGAAAGATGCATTGGTGCTTTCCAACTACGGAGGTAGTTACAACGCCAAAACCAGAAGTTATAAGTTTGAGATAACCAGACACTTGCAGGAAGTCATCAACGATTCCGTTTTTAGCTCCTTGAATACCAATTTAGGGTTGTACTTAGCTATTCCTGCTGATCAACCAGTAATTGGTGCTCGTGCCATTTTTGATCATACAAAAACAAAACTTCACCTCATTTACACCAAACCCAATTAATTAACTATGTCTCATCGCAAACCCTATCAATTGGTAAGTCGCGACTGGAAAAGTGCCGATACCATAATCGAAATAAATGGTACCAAGATTGGGCAAGATTTAATGATGATTGCGGGACCGTGTGCGGTTGAAAATGAAGAACAAATATTTACCATCTCTGAGTTTTTAGCAAAACAAAACATTAAGTTTCTTAGAGGTGGAGCATATAAACCCAGAACCAGTCCATATTCTTTTCAAGGACTAAAAACCGAAGGACTTCAACTCATGCGCCAAGCTGCAGATAAACATGGAATGTCTGTAGTCTCTGAAATCATGAGCATCGATAAGATTGATGAATTTAATGAACTTGTTGATGTGTTCCAAGTTGGAACCAGAAACATGCAAAATTATCCTTTATTGAGAGCCCTATCAAAGGTTAATAAACCCATTTTATTGAAACGTGGATTGAGCAGCACCATCGAAGAATGGTTATTGGCTGCTGAATACATTGTTTCCGGGGGAAATGAACAAGTTATTCTTTGTGAGCGCGGCATTCGCACCTTTGAAACTGCCACTAGAAATACTGTAGATATTGCGGCTATTGCATTGGTCAAGCAACTGAGTCATTTACCTGTTATTTTAGATCCTAGCCAAGGAACAGGTACCAGAGAACTTATAGCCCCCATTAGTTATGCAGGAGTTGCAGCAGGTGCTGATGGTTTGATTGTAGAAATTCACAATCAACCCAATGAAGCTTTAAGCGATGGAGATCAAAGTCTATATCTTGATCAATTTGCAGAAATGCTATCCCCTTTGAAAGAGCTAGCAAAGTTCAGACAAAAACGATTCGATTTTGAAATGGAGCAAAACTTATCTGCCGAAAAATCGGTATATGGGCCAGCCCAATAAGACAATTCCTATTCCCGTAATAGCTATAGTAAATTGACTCAAAAGTATACCTATAGCTACAAATCCAGCCAAAGTCAAATACAAATAAGTAGAATACGGATAAAACCAAACCTTGTATGGCCTTTCTGCAAGAGGCTCGTTTTTACGTAGCTTAATGACACCTGCCACCGTTATGATATAGAACAATAGAGAGGCAAAAGTACAATAAGACAATAACTGACCGTAAGTTCCACTCAAACATAAAACGCTTGCCCAAATAGCCTGATAAATCAACGCATTTTGGGGAACGCCCCTTTGGTTTACTTTTACAACAGATTTGAAGAAAAGTCCTTGTCCGGCCATAGATTGATATAGTCTACTCCCCGATAGAATTAGACCGTTATTACAACCAAAAGTACTAACCAATACAAGCATTGCCATGATAATTTCTGCAGACCAAAACGATCCGTTGGAAGCAATTATCTTTCCAACAGCCGCAACACCTACCCTATCAGAATCAGCATTCGCCACTTCATCGAGAGTGAGAACAGAGAAATACGCAAGATTGGCTAAACAGTAAACTATTGTTACTAATAAAGTGCCCCAAAAGAGTGCTTTGGGTAAAGTCTTGAATGAATCTTTGATTTCTGAGCCCATAAAGGTAATTCCTTGCCAAGCATCCGAAGAGAATAAACTGCCCACCATAGCAGATGCAAAAGCCAACATAAAACCTAAACTTGAGAGATAATCCCACTGATTTTTTACAAAGGACTTAGAAGTCCAGGATGATTGATGATTGTCTTTAAAGTTGCTTATCAACTCAGCGCCATTTTGAACAGCATAATAAATACCACCAAATATAAGTGCGCCTAACGCCAAGAATTTTGTCAGAGTAAATACTCTTTGAACCCATTTTGTTTCTTGAATACCTACAACATTTATTCCTGTTAAAACCCAAACGCTTAAAAGAGCAACCACAGGCGTTCCAACAGAATGATTCAACAAGACATAATCCGTAACAAAATAACGGTCATAAATCAACCAAAAATGCTTTGAAAACGCCATAGCAACGGCGGCAATCACACCCGTTTGAATCACTGAGAAGACCGTCCAACCATAAACAAATCCAATTTTTCTTCCATAAATCCTGGAAATGAAGTTAAACTGTCCACCCGAACCTGGCATCATCGAAGCCAACTCTCCAAAATGAAGAGCTGCTAGCAAGGTAATTACTCCAGCCAATACCCAAGCCATCATCACCCAAGGTGCGCTGCCCAATTGACGGGTCATATCTGACGAAACCAAAAAGATTCCACTGCCAATCATACTTCCTGAAACAAGAAGCACTGAATCAAACAATCCCAGTTTTTTTGAAGACATAAACGGGCAATTTAACAAAAAAAAGGGCGGTGATAAAACCGCCCTTTGAATTATTTATTTAAATGAGAGTGTTTTCGGCTGTATGTAAAATAAATCACCAATCCAATTACCATCCAGATGAGGGCTGATTTCAAAGTAAAGGCATCTAAAGAAACAATCATCAATCCGCAAACCAACATTCCCAAAATGGGAACAAATGGCACCAAAGGCGTTTTAAAAGGACGGGGGACATCAGGGTTTGTTTTTCTCATAATGAGGATGCCGGCACAAACCAACACAAATGCAAACAAGGTACCAAAAGATGTTAGGTCGCCCGCAAGACTTCCAGGAGCAAAACCGGCAAATAATCCCACGAAAACAAAAAGAATCCAGTTAGCTTTAAAAGGAGTCTTGTATTTAGGATGTAGTTCGCTGAATGCCTTGGGTATGAGTCCATCGTTAGCCATAGAAAAGAAAACCCTACTTTGACCCATCAACATAACCAAAATAACGGAAGAAAATCCAGCCAAAATGGCAACAGTGATACTAGTTCCCAACCACTCATAACCTTTCATGTATGTTTGAACCGCATAAGAGACAGATGCTTCTTTCCCTGCTGTGGCGAATTCTTGCCAAGGAGCAACACCCGTTAACACATGGCCAAACAAAATATAAAGCACGGTGGCCACAGCCAATGAGCCTAAAATTCCAATGGGCATATCACGCTTTGGATTTTTAGCTTCTTGGGCAGTAGTGCTTACAGCATCAAACCCGATGAAAGCAAAAAACACAATACCTGCACCACCAATTACGCCACCCCAACCCCATTCAAAGAAGCCAGAATGTCCAGGAGTTCCTTGAGGAATTAGGTAAGGATCGTGGTTCAATGGATTTATAAAATTCCATCCAACTACAATAAACACTAAAACAATGGCCACTTTAATAAATACAATAACAGCATTTACGGATGCAGATTCTTTGGTTCCTTTGATCAACAATAAGGTCAAAGCAAATAGAATAACCAACGCAGGAACATTCATAATTCCCTGAGTGATTTGTACGGTAGATGCAATGCTCGCAGGAAGCTTTTCGAATTGCTCCGGACTCAAAACACCTTTATCAAAACCAATCCATTCGGAAGCCTTAAATGTAGGTAAAGCCGAAATTTGCGCTATAGATTCAGCAGAAATTTTATATAATTTTTCAAACGGCGAATGACACCATTCATAGGGTATGGCCCCACCAAGCAGATTATTTAGATATTCACTCCAAGCAATGGAAACAGTTGCAGCACCTAAGGCATGTTCCATCATCAAGGCCCAACCAATAATCCAAGCTACCAATTCTCCCATAGTCACAAAACTGTAGGCATAAGCGCTTCCAGAAATGGGAATCATTGCTGCAAATTCAGCATAACAGAGTCCAGCCAAAGCACAACCAATGGCTGCCACAATGAATGATAAAGTTACACCTGACCCTGCTGCCTCTGATGCAGCCGCAGCCGTTCTCACAAACAGTCCTGCCCCAATGATTGCTCCAATTCCTAGGGCAACCAAACTACCTGCACCCAACGTGCGTTTTAAGTTGCTTCCTTCGGCCTGAAGCAATAATTCACTCAAGGACTTTTTTCTCCAAATAGACATAATTAATTAATAACGTAGAATGACAAAAATAACAATTTATTGAATCACCCCAAGTTCTTTTCCAACTTTGGTAAATGCGGCTATGGCTTTATCAATATGTTCTGGTTCATGCGCAGCAGAAAGTTGAACACGTATTCTTGCTTGATCTTTTGGAACAACAGGATAAAAGAACCCGATTACATATATACCTTCTTGAAGTAATTTGTCTGCCATTGTTTGACTCAACTTAGCATCGTAAAGCATTATAGGCACAATAGCAGAGTCGCCATCTTTGTAATCAAAGCCAGCCGCCTTCATTCCAGCCTTAAATTGCTTCACATTGCTCTCCAATTTATCTCTTAACTCAGTGGTCTCAGTGAGCATATTTAATACTTCAATACTTGCTCCAACAATGCTCGGTGCTAAAGAGTTTGAAAACAAATACGGTCTACTCTTTTGACGGAGCATTTCAATGATTTCTTTTCTACCCGTTGTATATCCACCCATTGCACCACCCAATGCTTTACCTAAAGTACCGGTTACAATATCAATTTCACCATGAACTCCACATAATTCAGGTACTCCACGACCTGTTTTTCCAATGAAACCTGCTGCATGACATTCATCTGTCATAACAAGGGCATCATACTTAACGGCCAGTTCATGAATTTTATCAAGTTGAGCTACATATCCATCCATCGAGAAAACACCATCGGTTACCACTATCTTGAAGCGAGCACCATCTGCATTGGCTTGGATGAGCTGCTTTTCAAGATCAGCCATATCATTGTTGTTATAACGATATCTTTTAGCTTTACATAGTCGCACACCATCAATGATGGATGCATGATTTAGCGCATCACTAATAATAGCATCTTGCTCGCCAAAAAGGGGTTCAAATACACCGCCATTTGCATCAAATGCAGCAGCATATAAAATGGTGTCTTCGGTGCCGTAAAACTCAGCAATCTTTGCTTCAAGTTCTTTATGGATGTCTTGTGTTCCGCAAATGAAACGCACACTGCTCATTCCAAAACCGTGAGTATCGATGGCTCTTTTAGCCGCTTCAGTAACTCTTGGATGACTGCTAAGTCCTAAATAATTATTGGCACAAAAATTAATGACTTCCTGTCCGCTATCTAATTTTATTACAGCGTCTTGAGGTGAAGAAATTATTCTTTCGCGCTTTAAAAGACCTGCTTCTTCTATTTGTGCAAGTTCGTTTTGTAAATGCTGTTTTAATGCTCCGTACATATTGCGACAAAAATAAGAGTTTCGCACAAATATGTAGGGTTTTGCTTAAAGGAAGGGCAGTATTTCTTCCAATAAGTTTCTGTTATTAGCCAATCTCGGAACTTTATTCTGCCCACCAAGCTTTCCTTTGGATTGCAACCAACGCATAAATGTTTGAGGAGTAGCTAAATGAACCGTAGGTCGTTTCATAACCAGATTTCCTTTCCTTTTTCCTTCATAGTCGGAATTTACGTTACTCAATTCTCTATCAAAAATATCAATAAACTCGTCTAATGATGTGGGATTGTTCTTGAACTCAAAAATCCATTCATGTCCCTCAGAACCAGAATGAAACCTAGGTGCACCGGTGTAGTCTACCAGTTCAAGATTTAACTTTTGACAAGTCTTTGTAATAGCGGTTTCGGCATTCTCCATGATGATTTCTTCGCCAAAGGCGTTAATAAACAACTTGGTGCGTCCGGAAAACTTAAACAAGAAGAATTTACTTCCCTCCATGGGAGTTTCAGTAAAACAAATGGTATCTCCAATAGCATATCTCCACAATCCGCTGTTGTTTGTAACCACAACTGCGTAATTTATACCCGTCTGAACTTCCCAAAGAGGCACAATGCTTTCGGGACCTTTACTGGTATCATAAAATTCGTAAAAAACCCCATGATGGGTAGTCAAGAGTAGATCTGTTCTGTCCTTATAAGCCTGAACACCAAAGAAACCTTCACTAGCGTTGTAGGTTTCAACATAATTCATTTTGGGATCGGGAGCCAATTTTTTGTATATCTCCCTATAAGGTTCGAAGTTCATACCCCCGTGAACAAACAACTCTAAATTCGGCCACACCTCGTGAATATGGCTTTTACCCGATAGCTCCAATACGCGTTGAATAACAACCATTGTCCAAGTTGGAACTCCGTGAATGGAAGAAATATTTTCATGCATAGTGGTTTGAGCCATTCTCTCCACTTTTTCTTCCCAATTATTCATCACCAAAATAGACAAATCAGGCGCACTTTTCCAATTGGCCCAAGACGGCATATGAGTCATCAGAATGGCACTCAAATCACCCACATAGCAATTAGGATAATCAGAAGTTATTTTATTTGAACCACCAATTAACAATGCTTTTCCATCAAAAACTTTTGCGGTTGGGTTGAAATGAAAATATTGAGTAACGGGCTCTTTTGAGCCTTTAAAATGAGTGTTCTCTAAACACTCAAAAGTGATTGGTATGAATTTGGCTTCGTTCGATGTAGTTCCCGAACTCTTTGCAAACCATGTAATATCGGATGGCCAAATGAGTCCTTGTTGGCCCTCCATGGTTCTAATGATGTACGGTTTCAGTTCTTCATAACCGGCCAATGGTAAAGCACTTGCGAAATCTTCATAAGTCATTCTTGGTTGAGCACCATGAATACGTCCATATTCAGTAAGCGATAATTTTTGAATGAAATAATCTAACAGCTGTTTTTGGTGTTTAATTGCCTGTGCAGACATATCCCAGAGTTCCTGGTGACGTTGCTTAAAATACCAACCAATTGCATTTGCTATCATTGTACATTTTCAATATTTCCGTCTTTCATCCTCACAACCTTTTTTGCATGTTGCGCAATATCTTCTTCGTGTGTGACTAAAACAATAGTATTTCCAGCAGCATGAATTTCTTCAAAAAGAAGCATAATTTCATGACTGGTTTTTGAATCTAAATTTCCTGTTGGCTCATCAGCAAGCAATAAACTTGGGTTATTAACCAACGCTCTTGCTACTGCAACACGTTGTCTTTGTCCACCAGAAAGTTCATTGGGTTTATGATTCATTCTATCTTTAAGACCCACCCTCTCTAAAACTTCGCGGGCCATATCTTCTCTCAACTTCTTAGGTATGCCAGCATAAACCAAAGGTAATGCCACGTTTTCTACCGCATTCATTCGGTTCAGCAAATTGAATGTTTGAAAAACAAAGCCTATTTCACGATTTCTAACTTCGCTGAGGCTTGCATCAGACATTTTACTAACTTCATGATTATTTAACCAATAACTTCCCGAACTAGGCGAATCTAAACAACCAATGATGTTCATCAAGGTACTTTTTCCAGAGCCACTAGGCCCCATTAAAGCAATGTATTCTGACCTTTGGATTTGCAAATTAACGCCTTTCAGTGCGTGCACCACCTGATCACCAAGTATGTAAGTTTTGGTGATGTTTTCGAGGGATATTAAGGCGTTCATGGCTAAATTTATTGCTGATCAATCACTTTTGGCACCCTAAAAAAGTCACCGTCAGTTTTAGGTGCATTTTTAAGAGCTTCCGCTTTTGATATTTCTTGAACAACTTCATCTGCTCGTAAAACCGTATGGGAGTTGGTCATATAAATCAAAGGTTCTACCCCATCGGTATTTACTTCTTGCAATTTTTCACACATTTCCAAGATTTTTTCTAACTCGTTTTGGATGGATTTTTTTTCGTTCTCATCAAATTTCAGCCTAGATAATTTGGCTAAGTCATCCACTTTTTGTTCTGTAATTTTCATTGTGTAATTATGCCTGCGTTCAACAAATCTTGATTAATCATCGAATATACTCTTTCCGCTAAAGCTTCAGCGTCATCTATCGATAAGTCTTTGGTTTCAATCGGTGCGTGTACCTTCATTCTCATCAACCCTGGAGACATGACGAATTTAAAGCTTTCCAACCGTTTATAATTATCAAAAAGGGTAACCGGCACCACAGGTAATTTTTTCTCAATAGCCAATTTAAAAGCACCCAATTTAAATGGATATTTAACTTTAGGAGTATCACTAGGTATTCTTCCTTCGGGAAAAATAATTAAACTTCCACCATCATCTAGTTTCTTCCCGGCATCAATGAATGCATTATGTGAACCTCTTAAACTCTCTCTTTTCACAGGTACATCAATAGTTTTAAACCAAATGCTGAACAAGGGAATCTTGCTCAATTCAAATTTTGCCATGAAGAAGTTAAAAGTTGGTAAAAATCCTCCAGTCAAAACAATGTCAATGTACGACATATGATTGGGACAGAAAACGTATTGATTCTTTTTATTGAGTTCTTGTTCATAGGAAATTTGCGGCCACATAAGACCCAAATAGGTAGAGGCTTTACCCCAGAACTTTCTAATCAGATCAGCGATAAAATACGTTTTTGTGGATCTTAAAAAAATCCAAAGAATGGGATATAAAATCAAGAAAATCCCAATAAAAATGGCGCCGTAATAACCTATATATAAATAATTTAATACTTTTCGCATTTATGCTTTCTTCTGATTGGCAATATACACCAACAAAGTCATTACCAAAGCGATAGAGAGAAACATGTATATCTCAACGCGCGCCCACATGCCCCAATGAATGTTTTCTTCAATGCTTTTTGTATGTTCTAAAATGGTCTCTTTTTTCTTTTCGGGTGATAAATCTTCCTTGTTGATTTTGGTTTCCATATTCTTAACACTGGCATCGCGATAGTGTTGAAAAACCTCAGTTCGGTTAAATTGAACATGTTGATAAGCGCCAATATTAAAGAGTGCAGAAATGAGCGCCATCGATAAACTTCCAATCAAAGTCTTTCCCAAAGAAAGTGGTTTCTTCATAGGGAGCACCATAATTGATTTGATGAAAAGATACACACCCAAACCCAAAATCACTACATTTCCCAGTACCGGTACAGCAGATAAAAAAGTACGTTGCATGTAAAGTTGATTGAAAAAATTAATCAACACCATACTAGCACTCAACGAGCCAAAAGCAGTCCCGTAAAGAAATATTTTCTTTATCATACAGCAAAAATAGGTAAGTATAAACGAAAAAAGGCCACTCCCAAGAGGAATGGCCTTTTGTTCAACCAGATTTTAATCAATCTAAGTGGTCTTCCTCGTTGCGAGAATACTCATCAAAGTTATACTCAGGTAAAAGATTTGATTTGACGTGGCTAATGGTTTCATTGAGTGCTTCAGAGAATTTATTAAAATCTTCTTTGTACAAATGAATTTTGGTTTTTACAAAAGAACCATCTTCAAACCTACTTCTTTTACTTTCGGTAAGGGTGATATAATAGTCGTTATTTCTAGTGGCTTTTACATCAAAAAAATAAGTACGCTTTCCCGCACGAATGCGCTTGGAAAAAATTTCCTCTTGGTTTTGGTCGTTGTAGTTGTCTTCGTTCATAGGCATACCTTTCTGTATTTATAAAGCAAATATGCGAAAAAAAATGTTATTCCAATTATGGTGTACAATAAATTGTAAAACACAAAGTAATAATCAACTGTAATTCATTAATTTTCAACTGTTTGATTGCAATATAACCAATTGTAGAATTCGTTCTCTGTTATGAGAAGATTATGCTTTCCAACACCCTCAATTTCACCTTGATTTAACACCAAAATTTGGTCGGCCTTCATGATTGGAGCCAGTCTATGACTGGACATTATTACGGTCAAATTTTGATCGCGAAAAGCAGATTGTAAGTTGGCAATGATTTCAGCTTCAGTATCAGCATCTACAGCACTTAAGCAATCATCCAAAAGCAAAATAGAAGCATCTCTCATTAGAGCTCTTGCAATGGCTAATCGCTGTTTTTGTCCACCAGAAAGAGACACACCGCGTTCGCCAATTACTGTCTCTAAACCCAACGGAAAATTTTGAAGGTCTTTATCGAGGCAAGAAATTCTGAGTGCATGACTTAACTTTGAATTAATACTCAAATCTTCTTTAGTATCCACACGGTGGATATCCTGTGCTCCCAACAAAATATTTTGTTTAATGGTATCGCTGAATAAAAAGACATCTTGCGGAACATAGGCCAACTGATCTCTAAAGGAGGCCATGGAAAAGTCTTTATAATCAACCCCGTCAATAGCTATACTACCTTCTTGAAGCTCAATTTGTCTAGACAAAAGTTGAAGTAAAGTAGATTTTCCGGAACCTGTTTTACCAACTACCCCTATAAATTGTCCCTTCTTGATAGATAAATTAATATTGCTTAAAGAATTGAAGGGCTTCTCATGGAAACGATGACTCACTTTTATCAATTGAATTTCTGAATTCCAGGTTTGAAGGTTCACTCCATTCTCATTGACCTCAGAATGATTCAGAAATTCATTGATTCTTGTTTGACTGGCTGCAGCCTTTTGAACCAGTGCGGTTGTCCATCCTAAACTAGCAACTGGCCAAATCAACATATTTAGATAGATGATAAATTCAGCCACATTCCCAGCAGTAAATCGATTTGCCTCTACTTCTTTACCTCCTACGTATAGAATGATGATGGTGCTTAAACCCATAAGTAAAGCCATCAAGGGAAAAAACAAGGCGTTGATTCGAGCCAATGATAATGTTCTGGTCTGGTATTCAATTCCTGCCTTTTGAAAATCATCCGAAAACGACTGTTCCGCTCCGAAGCTTTTGATCACCCTAATTCCCGCAAAAGTTTCCTGAGCCTTTGTTGTCAATAAAGAGAGTTGTTCTTGTATTTTCTTGTTTCCCAAATTGATCTTTCGAGAAACTTGATAAATTGAATATGATAGCAGGGGCAATGGCAACATCACCCAAAATGTCAATCTAGAGTTTATCATAAACATCTGAGACAAGATTAAAAGAAATGAGAAGATAATATTGGTAAAGTACATGATAGATGGACCTATGTACATTCTGACATTAGATACATCTTCAGTTATTCGCGACATTAAATCACCGGTATAATTCTTACGATAAAAACTTTCACCCAAATTCAAATACTTTTTAAAAAGTTCATTTTTTTGATCGTATTCAATCTTGCGGCTTGTCACTATAAGAAGCTGTCGCATCAAAAAGAGAAACAAACCTTTTAAAATTGCGGCGATTACAATAGCCAATCCAAATCCAATAGCATTCCAGCTGACCCAATTAAAGAGCAAATTAGAATTTAAAACAGGCACTGAATCACTTAAAATAACGGCATCGTCAATTCCCATTCTGACAAAAACAGGCACGTAAATGGCAAATACGTTGCTTAAGATAACACACAGAATTCCACCTACAAACCATAGATAATAGCGTTTGAAATACTTATTTAATGCTGAAAGTGAACCCATATATGTTTAAATTTCAAAGGTACCGCTAAAAAAAATGTTGGTGCCTAAAACTTTCTTTTTATTGTGTTGTTTCTTGGTTGGGGTAGATTTAAGTTTTCATAGCTGGCAGAGTCCCGGGGTTTACCCTGGGATTTTGCTTTTTAAGGAAGTTGGGTTTTCGGGCATTTGATTCTTGGGATTGAAAAGCCCTGAGTAAAATGACACCAAACCAGTTGCTTTAAGACAACCTTCAAAGCCGCAAACATTTTTGAAAATATTTTCCACAAGTTATTAAATTTACTTATCTTTGCAGCCCAAATCGACAGAAAATGCATTTAACAGCGGAAAGAAAAAAAGAAATTTTTACCAAGTTTGGAGGTAATGATCGCAATACTGGTAGCACAGAGGCACAAATTGCTATGTTCACCGAGCGTATCAACTTTATCAGCGGACACCTTAAAACTGCGAAAAAAGACAAAAGCGCAGAATTGTCATTGATTAAGTTGGTTGGTAAGCGTCGTAGCTTATTGAATTACCTTGCTAAACAAGATATCTTCAAATATCGTAACTTGATCAAAGAATTAGGATTACGTAAGTAATTTTAAATTTCTCTTACTATAGAAAAGCCCCGTTCGCACAAGCGAAGCGGGGCTTTTTGTTTTAAACAATTTTAATATGTTAAATATCCAAAAACACTCTTTTGATTCTGGCGACGGCCGAATTGTAGAAATTGAGACCGGCCGATTGGCCCGTCAAGCACACGGAAGTTGTGTGGTTAAAGTGGGCAAGATGATGATTCTTGCCACGGTTGTTAGTAATTACGATGCTAAAGAAGGAATCGATTTTCTTCCTCTAAGTGTTGATTATCAAGAAAAATTCGCTGCTGTTGGTAGAATACCTGGTAGCTTCTTACGTCGTGAAGCGCGTTTGTCTGACTATGAGGTGTTGATCTCTCGTTTGGTAGATCGTTGCTTGCGCCCTTTATTTCCTGAAGATTATCACTCCGATACTCAGGTAAATTTGTTTCTTATCTCATCTGATGAAGATATCATGCCTGACGCTTATGTAGGTTTGGCTGCTTCTACCGCTTTGATGTTGACCGACGCTCCTTTCAACGGACCTATCTCTGAGGTTCGTGTTGGAAGAATTGACGGTAAGTTGGTACTAAATCCCACGCGCAGTCAACTAGCTACCGCTGATTTAGACATCCTTTTGGGTGGTACTGCTAAAGACCTTAACATGGTTGAAGGTGAAATGATGGAACTTTCTGAAGAGGAATTCTTAGAAGCGCTTAAGTTTGGACACGAAGCCATCAAAACTCAGTGTGCTGCACAATGGGCATTCTTAGAACAAATGGGAGGAAGAAAACCCGTGCGCGAATACAATCATGAAGACAACGATGAAGAGCTAAGAACTCGTGTGATAGCTGAAACATCTGCAGCCATTCGCGAAGTTGCTGAAAGCGGAAAACCTAAGCACGAACGTTCTGATGCATTTAAAGCCATCATCAGCGAATATGTAAAGCAATTTGAAGGGCAAGAAAATGAATCTAGAATGGTTCGTTTAGCGAAAAAATACTTCCACGAGGCAGAATACAATCAAATGCGTGCCATGATTTTAGAAAGTGGCAAACGTTTAGATGGACGTAGCACAACTCAAGTTCGTCCTATTCATACAACAGTAGATTATTTGCCTGCTGCGCACGGATCAGCGGTTTTCACTCGCGGTGAAACTCAATCGTTGACTACAGTAACTTTAGGAGGTAAATTGGATGAGCAATTATTAGATGCACCTTTGTTGCATGGTCACAGCAGATTGATGTTGCATTATAATTTCCCAGGATTTTCAACTGGTGAAGTGCGCCCTAATCGTGGACCTGGTCGTCGTGAGATTGGACATGGTAACTTGGCGTTGAGAGGTTTGAAGGCTATGCTACCTGAAAATGTTCCTTATGTAATCAGAATTGTGAGTGATATTTTAGAATCTAATGGTTCTTCAAGTATGGCTACAGTTTGTGCAGGATCTATGGCTTTGATGGATGCAGGTATTCAATTGAAAAAACCCGTGAGCGGCATTGCTATGGGACTTATCACAGACGATAAAGGAAACTACCAAGTTTTAACAGATATCTTAGGTGATGAAGATCACTTGGGTGATATGGATTTCAAAGTAGTTGGTACCAAAGACGGTATCACGGCTTGTCAAATGGATATTAAAATTGATGGATTAAACTGGGAAATGGTGATTCAAGCGTTGAAACAAGCGCGTGAAGGTCGTTTGCATATTTTGGGTGAAATGGAAAAAACCATTTCTGCTCCTGCTGATGCAATGAAACCACATACTCCAAGAATTGAAATGATCATCATTGATAAGGAATTTATTGGCGCAGTTATTGGTCCAGGAGGAAAAATCATTCAAGACATCCAAGCAAAAACAGGAACCACAATTTCTATTGAAGAAAAAGATGGTAAAGGTCATGTAGAGATTCTATCTAATGACGCTGAAAGCATGGAAAAAGCTGTGGCCATTGTTAGAGGTATTGTAGCAATTCCTGAAGTTGGAGGAACTTACTCTGGTAAGGTAAAAAACATCATGGAATTCGGAGCTTTTGTAGAATTTATGCCAGGTAAAGATGGCTTATTGCATATTTCTGAAATTTCTTGGGACAAAACTCCTTCAATGGAAGGTGTCTTCCAAGAAGGTGAAGTTTTAACTGTTAAGTTGATTGAAGTTGATCAGAAAACAGGTAAATTCCGCTTGAGCAAACGTGCTTTGGAACCAAAACCAGAAGGTTATGTTGAACCAGCTCCTCGTCCTCCACGCGAAAATCGCGACGGTGGCAGAGACAATCGTGATCGTGATCGCGGAAGAGGTCCAAGAAGATAATTAAAACAAGATAATCATCTTTAAATACGTAAGGCCGCCTATAAAGGGTGGCCTTATTTTTTTAAATTATATTCAATTGGAGATTCTAGATTTTCGTACAAGAAATTGTAACATTCTCAGATATATAAGAATTACGGGAAAAACCTTCATTTGAGACGTTTCTACGATGCAAAACCTTAAACTTCGAGGATAAACATCTGTTGGGCCCAAAACGGTAAATAGAAGCACCAAAACAAGTAAAAAAACATCAAGCTTCGTTAACTTATCAATGAGTAAATAGAAAGCAACAATGGAACCAACGGCAATAATGAATGTTGCCGATTCAGCCATATGATTAAAAATAACCACCCAAACACCCCAAGTTAAGCCGTAATAGAGAATCAATTCTTTTCTCTGACGAATTAAAAAAGCCAATATCAACTGAATACACAAGGCAAACAATAAGGTTAGAGTTTTATTTGGCAAGAGATGAAACCAACTTTGCATCCAACCTAAAACGGAATACTTTACAAAGTAGCCACCATCGCTTTTTAAAAGAATGAACCATCTGAGGTATTGGGAGATCAAATAATCCCAAGAAACAAAAAACAGTGGTAGCGAGAAAAGAACTGCAAATTGAATAATAGAGCTTAGAGCAATTTTTAACCAATGCCTTCTATGAAAAAGAAATAGGGTAAAAAGTACAAGACCAAATATTTTAATGAAGCCGGTTAAAAGGATGCAAAAAATAGCCGAATGCCATTTTTCCCGCTGATAAAACACCAGTGTCCATAGAATTAAACCCAATACAACCCCATTGCTTTGACTGTTGAGCATAGAGGTAGAAGATTCAACGGCGAAAAACGCAAACAAATATAGCCATCTGTTCTTGTGGGTTGATATTAACTGGGTTAATGCCAAAAACGGAAGAATTACATTCAAAGAATTCCAAAGAAATAGTCCGAAAAAATCATTTCCTATAGCGAAAGGGGCAAATAATAAAGCAAATGTGGGTGTATATTTAAAAACATCGTATTGAACGGGCCCATAGGTTTCAAATAAGGGTAATGACAGCAGTAAGTGATAAAATGAATTCTTAAATATTAGAAAGTTATTGAATAAAGTTACCGGAAAAGGAATGTTTGGAACTCTACTCAATGGGGCATTAATATTCTTTAGAGTAATTCCCACCGACAACAGAACCAAAAATACTAAGGCGGTTTTAAAGCGAGTGGCGAGATTTTTACTTGACATGAACATTAATTGGGATGCTAAATTACAAAAAAAGGCTGCCCCCTTAAAGGGAGCAGCCTTAAACTTCGATTTTAAAGGTTATTTAACTCGTTTTCCGTTTTCAAATTTCACAACAAAACAATCTTTGAAGGTTTTAGTGCGCAATGCAGTTTTATACTGTTCTGCTTCTTCTTCGGTTTTGAATTGTCCGGCTGTGTATTTGAAATAGGGGCCGTCTTGATATTCGTATACATCTCTAAGTCCAAAGGCTTGCAATTTACCAATGCTCATTTTGGAAGTAGACATAGCTACTTGAACACGATAAACTACTCCCTTAGAGTTCTGACTGGTTGACTTTACACTGCTAACAGGTGCAGGTGCACGCTCTTCAACGGTTTCCTGTGTAGGAGCTGGAGCTGCTTTTGGAGGTGTAGACTTACCAGATTTAGTAGAAATCTTGTCTCCAGGGTAGTTTTTGTAATTCGAAGGAGACTCATACTTATCTGGAATACCATCTTCATCAGAATCAGTATCTATGTAATCAGGTTTACCGTCTTTATCTGTGTCAACTGTTCCTTCAACATTGTCAGGTATACCGTCATTGTCAGAATCAGTATCTAAATAATTTAGTTTACCGTCATAATCTGCATCTTTAGTGCCTTCTTCAGCATCGGTTAATCCATCGTTATCAGAATCAATATCTAAGAAGTTTGGCGTACCGTCATTGTCAATATCACCTCTACCTTCAACGCTGTCTGAAACTCCATCGCCATCAGAATCTAAATCTAAATAATTGGGTTTACCATCGCCATCAGCATCATTTATGCCTTCAGTTTTGTCGGGAATCGCGTCATTATCAGAGTCTGAATCTACATAGTTTGGCTTTCCGTCTTTGTCAAAATCCATACCTGTTTCAACAGCATCTGGAATTCCATCATTATCAGAATCCTTGTCAATAAAATTAGGCAAGCCATCCATGTCTGAATCTTTTCTTCCTTCTGATGCATCAGGAATACCGTCATTGTCTGAATCTGGATCTAAGTAATCAGGAATTCCATCGTTATCAGCATCACCAACGTTCATAGTACCTTGTTTTAGGTCTTCTGGACGGAAGCTTTTGGGAGCATTCATTGCCATTTCATCCTCAGCAGAAACAGTGGTTCCTTGTTTCTTGTTGTTACCTGTTTTCGCTGTAGCCGAAGTTGAAGTTGTGCCTGCACTAGATGTTTTGGGCGTTGCTGCCTTGGCTAAAGTAGGTAGTGGCTTCGAACCCTTGGGGAGTTTCTTTCCGCACGGAATGATTCCTTTAATTAAATATTCAGTTCTGCGATTTGCTTGATGTTCATTATCCGAACATTCAACTCCATCAAAACAGCGATTCAAAACTCTGCTTTCACCAAAACCTTTAAAGGTTAATCTTTCAGGTTGAATGCCTCTGTTTGCCAAATATAGGTAAACAGATTTTGCTCTGTTTTCAGACAATTGAAGGTTGTATTCATTCGAACCGCGTGAATCTGTATGTGAACCCAATTCCACCATTAAATTAGGATTGTCGTTCAAAACAATTACAACACGTTCCAATTCCTCCTTACTTTGTTGAGTTAATTCAAAACTATTTAGCTCATAATAAATGGGTTTCACATCAAAAATAACCCCCAAATCCTCACCCACTCTATAACGCTGCGCTTTCACTTTAACCACTCGTTGACCTTGAGCGTTAACCTCAAACTCAGTAGTTGATGAATATTTATATCCGCAAGGACGAGTTGTAACTTGAACTTTTGCTTCTTTTGGAAGATCCTTTCTGATGATCATACCATCAGCATTTGTGCTATCGTTAAAAGCATTGGCTTCATCAGAAAGGTTGTCAATTGCCACTTTTATGCGAGGCATTGGTTTACCTGTTTCATCATCAATCACCATAACAATGATTTCATCGTTAGTGGGTTGTTTTTCAGATTTGTTATCTTGGAACCATTTGAAATAATACAGATTATCATCGAATGATTTTGATTCACGATTTGAGGAAATTGTTCCCCACATATCATTCATTTCGGGGGCAAAATCATCCATGTTTGAATTAACAGGTTTACCCATGTTCAAGATCATGTTTGAATTTTTATCTACAGTGAAAACATCTAAACCACCGAAGCCTAAATGTCCTTCAGAAGAAAAATAAAACTCGCCTTTTTTGCCAAACCTAGGGAAGTTATCGCGCAACATGGTATTGATTTGCGGACCCATGTTCACCACTTCGCCAATCAAGATGCCTTGTTCTTTATTCGAAATAATAGGTGCTTCATAAAGATCTGACTTACCAAATCCACCGGGCATATCGGAAACAAAAACAACTTTTTTTCCATCGGGTGAGATCACCAAATCAGAAACCGAATAATTATCATTGTTCAATTGGAAAGGAACTTCAATCCATTTGTTGGTTTTTCTGTCTTTTCTTATAGCAAAAATTTGAAGTACCTTTTCTCTTTTATTATTGAGTTTTGATGAGTTTCTAGTGATATACATCCATCCTGTGGAAGAATCAAAACAACTCACTTGTTGATGAACTCTAGATTTGTTGAAGGTCTCTAACTGTGTTCTAGAAATGGCACTATCCAAAAACTTCGCTGAATAAACGTTGTAGTAACCTTGTTCATGGCTAGAAGAAAGAATCTTCCATAAGCCAGTATTGGATTTGTGTTTGGAATAGTAGGCAAGGCCTTTTTTATTCGAAATCAAAGCGAACTCGCCTTTGCCAGAATTCTGATCAAATGGTTTGAAGTAATAGTTGGATGCAAAATTAAATTCCTGCCAATAATCATCGCGTTTGTCTTTATTCTGAAGATAGAATGGATATGTCAACTCTTCAAACAAGGGTAATCCATTGAAAGTAGAATCTTTTAAAGCCAATAAAATACTGTCTGAAACCCCGTAAAGCTGCATGTTACGAGCAGAAAGCGCGAAATAGAGTTTATCGGTTGCGTCAACTTGAGATGGGTACCTTTCCAACAACTCATAATATGCATCATATGCTTTGTCAGGCATATTCATTTGTGCATACGAATAGGCTAAAACACGTTGGTTTGTATAGTCTTTCTTTTTTGCTGTGGATTTGAACTCGTTCAATCGCGCAATTTCAGAGAACTTATGCTGACTCAACAACTTAACCACTTTGGATTGAGACCAAAGTTGTGTCGCAAACAACATACTCAATGTCCAAACGCCAATTTTTATATTCAATTTCATGTTCGTTTTTCTTAAAATTTAGAAATATCGGGGTGCTCTTACACGTGCATTTGAAACATAAGGAATCATGAATTGCAATCCAAACTCATGAGAACCATTTACATAATTATTCAAAGGTGCTAAACGACTGTCATAAGAATAAACCAAAGTGAAATTTGGATTTACTTGAGCCATCGCCATGATTCCCATCTCCCCACCTGTGCGGAAGAATCCACCCAAAGAATAATTTTCTTTGTAGATGGCATGCACATTTATGTCGGCTTGAACTGGAACACCTTGAACTACGCGCACTTGAGTGGTGGGTTTAATTTTAAGATCGGTTCCTGCATCTATCACATAACCTGCCGTAAGGTAATATTGAGTTACTGCAGCGTACTGAACATCCACATTTTTGCGGTTATCAGCAGAGATAAACAACATTCTTGGTGCTGAAACACCTGCAAAGAAGTTATTGGTGTATGCATAAACTCCAAAACCTGCCATAGGCGCTGTTACATTAAAATCGTTGTTCTGAAATGCAACATCTCCTGGCTTATTTAATTGCAATTGAGATAAATTTAGGCTGTAATTATAAGCACCTACTCTTAATCCAACGGCCAATCTCAAATCACCGGTAATTTGCTTATTCCATGAACCTGATAATCCCAATTGAGTTTCGGTCATAGGACTAGCTGTTCTGAATTTACCGATGGTTCCAGTTTGAATGTTGATACCTCCCCCAAAATCGCCTACCAAAGGAGAGTGAACTCCTAAGTTGTAATAACGAGGAGCTCCAGGAAGGTTTAACCATTGTGTACGCACCAAGCTATTTGCTACCAAAGTTTGCTTAGAACCAGCGTAGGCCGGATTCACCGCAAACGAGTTATAGTCGTAATGCGAATACATCTGTTCTTGCTGAGCCGTTGCTTGAGAAACCCAAGACAATGCGGCGGTGAACAACAGTTTATATATGATATTCTTATTCATTTCGTGATTTTTTAAATTTAACTTATTGATTTAATTATCTTTTAATGTAGAAATTACCGGTTATTGGCTCTCTATTTTGTCCGTTGTATTTGAACACATAGAAGTAAACACCTTCGGGTAGTTCTTTTCCTAATGAAGGGATACTTCCATTATAGGTTCCATCCCACTTATTATCATAACCTGTTCCCGACTGATAAACCACCTGTCCGTTGCGGTTGAAAACAATGATTTCTGCCTGATCAAATACTTTTAATCCTTTGATATAAAGCTCATCATTATCACCGTCACCGTTTGGAGAAATAGCTTCAGGAATAATAACTTCAGCATCGCGGTAATCAGGAATTCCATTTCCATCAGAATCTTTCAATCCTTCTGTAGCATCATTTATTTCATCGTTATCAGAATCTGTATCGCGGAAGTCCATAATTCCATCACCATCGGTATCCACAGGGTTATTTGCATCGGCACCAGCTTCTGTTTTATCATCAATTCCGTCATTATCAGAATCTAAATCACGGTAATCTTTATCACCATCACTGTCAGTATCTACTGGATTATTAGGGTCTGCACCAGCTTCAACTTCATCAGGAATGGTATCACCGTCAGAATCTAAGTCAATATAATCTTGCTTACCATCAGAATCTGTATCAACAGGATTGTTAGGATCTGCTCCCGCTTCTTCTGTATCGGGGATTTTATCTCCGTCAGAATCAAGATCTCTGTAGTTCTCCAATCCATCAGAATCAGTATCTATTGGTGATGCTGGATTTGCTCCTGCTTCCACTTTATCAGGAATTAAATCATTGTCAGAATCTGTATCAATGTAATCTTCTTGACCGTCGTTGTCTGTGTCTATAGGATTGTTACCGTCTTTCGCTTCATACGAATCTAAAATGGTATCATCGTCAGAGTCGGTATCGCGGTAATTGGGTAAGGTATCTGAATCTGTATCTATAGTACCTTCAATGCTATCTGGAATGGTATCGTTATCTGAATCAGTGTCAATATAATCAGCTTTGTTGTCTGAATCAGTATCGGCAGGAACTGCGTCATTTCCATCACCGAAAATAACAGATCCATCAGCTCCATCGATAATTCCATCGCCGTCAGTATCAATGCCGTCTACAATGCCATCTGCATTTGCATCGGTATATGCTTGTAGGCTCTCAACCAAATCAAAGATATTATCATTGTCAGAATCTAATTCGCGTTGGTTTCCAATTCCATCCAAATCTGTATCAACCGATGCGAACAACAAATCAGAGGCATTGTCTTTCAATCCATTCTGGTCAGCATCAGCCAATCCGGCTTCACGAACGTCGTTGATACCATCATTATCAGAATCTAGATCTTTGTAGTCAGGACGTGTATCTGTATCAGTATCTACCAAAGTTGCACCGTTATTGTTTTCCAACTTATCAGCTAGTCCGTCGTTATCAGAATCCTCATCGAGGTAATCTTTGGTTCCATCATTATCAAAGTCACCGCCTTTTTCAACGTAATCTGGAATTCCATCGTTGTCAGAATCACCAATAACTACTGTCACCTTAACCGTTTTCTTTACGGAGTTACCGTTTTTATCTGTGAGAGTAATATCTACATTATTATCACCCACATCTGCTAATCCAAACAATGTTTTACTAATGATTACTTGATCGGTAGCGCAGTTATCAGAGATGCTAACAACTACCATTACTTGAGTCAATAAAGCATTTCCAGCGGTATCAATATAAATGGTAGCGTCTTTAACGGTAAGAATAGGATCAATTTTGTCATTTACAGTTACAGAAACAAGTCCGGAGTCAATATTTCCGTTTAGGTCTTCAGCGTAGAACCAAATTTTGTGTGCACCAATATTTGAACAGTCAATGGTTGAATCGCTCATCCAACGGCGTTTTATAGAGCAATTGTCTTTAGTTCCTCCGTCAACATCAAAGATGGTCAATTGCCCAGCACCATTGTCGTCTAGATCTACAATGGGTGATTTTAACGAAATTACTGGAGCCAGTGTATCAAGAATCAATACTTTTCCTGTGTCTTTGGATACGTTACCGTTATTATCGGTAACTGTAATGATGATTTGTTCTAGTTTACCTGCGCTGTTGCAGAAGAAACTTGATTTATCAACGGTAATGTTGGCAATGCCGCAGTTGTCTGTTGAGTTAGCACCTGCTTGAGCAGCTGTAAAGTTTGCTGAACCGGCAGAATTTAGGTAAAGGGTATCTATTGATACTTTCGCAATTGGCGCCAAGGTATCAAATAAGGTCAATTCAAAACTATCGCTTCTAGTGTTTCCTGAAGGATCAGCCACTGAAACATATACTTTATTCAATCCAACATGAGTACAATCGAATACTTCGGTTGAGTAAGATGTATCGGCAATGCTGCAATTGTCGCTTGCGAATAAGATTATGCTATCGCCTTCAATGGTATATTTTCCATTTGCGTCTAAATAGGCTGTGTAATTCTTACGTACGAGCAATGAATCTGGCTTGAAGGTATCCAACAGTAGTACTTTAACTGTATCTCTAGAAACATTTCCAGATGGATCTTCAACAAAAACAATTAGGTTAAAGAGTCCAGCTTCTTTGCAATCAAAGGTGCTATCTGACATGTAAACTTTAGATACACCGCAATTATCAAGTGCACTCGCATAAACATCAGAAAGCGTTATGGTATCTGCGCCGTTGGTGTCTAAGTAACGTGTAATGGAATCAGCTGTAACAATTTGATACGGGAAGAATGTGTCTCTAACAATGACTTCAAACTGTTTTGAAAGTGAATTTCCCGAAGCATCCTTAACAGTAACTGTATATAGATTGCTTCCGAGGTGCGCGCAATCAAACTTGGTTTGCATGATGGTATCTGTAATTCCGCAATTGTCTGAAGCAAACAGCACTATAGAGTCCTTCGAAACAAAAGCTTCGCCAAAAGAATCCAAATAAAGAATGGTGTCTCTTACTTGAAGAGAATCTGGGATTCGATTATCAAGAACAGTAACCTGGATGTCTTTATAGTTGATGTTTCCTGAGGAATCTTCAGCGTAAATTCTCAAAGTGTTTACACCTTTATTGCTGCATTCAAAAGTAGTATCGGTATTTGCAGCCCAATAAACCTTCATTTTATCTTTACTGCAAGAGTTGTTATCAGTCACAGACAACAAGACATCAGACATTGACATGGTATCAGCGCCATTGGAGTCGAGGTAACGAGTCACATTTTGGACACTCATTGCAGGACGTGTAGTATCTAATACCAAAACACGGATAATTTTATTGGATTTGTTGTTAGACCAATCGGTCACTTCAAAATTTCCTGAGTCAAGTCCAAGGTGTTTGCAATTCCATGCATTTTGGAAAATGGTAAATGATTTAATAGAGCAATTATCTGTTGATGCACTATCTGTCATTGCACCGGTCAAAGTAAATTCACCGTTGTTATCTAGATATACCTTTGTCAGGTATTTTGGACGTGCGATAGGGGCAGTGACATCACGCACTCTCACATTTGCAGAAGCTGTATGAGAATTTCCATTAGAATCGGTAGCTGTCAAAGTAACAGTATTACCTGTTGCACCTGTGTCAGCACAAGTGAACTTTGTTTTATCTAAAGTTAATTTGAACGCACAATTGTCTGTTGTACCATCATTCACCTGAGCGGGTGTGATGGTGACATTTCCGGTATTATCCAGATCAACAACAATGTTTTTAGCTTTGGCAACTGGGGGTGTGTTGTCTGAATGCTTTATTATAGCATTTTGGGTGATGAGACAACCCATTTTGTCTTTTATATCTATAGAAAATGTATCATCAATAAGTGAATTATATGTTGATACTGAATTGAAAGTACCTGTTTGACCGAAATCAAAAGTAAATGGCGATCCATTTCCACCTGATGGATTTAAACTTAATGAGCCTGACCCATAACAAAGGGAATTTGTAATTGATAAATTCGACTGGATTTGAGCTACGGGACCTAATACATTAACATTTTGATTTACCGTACAACCACTATCATCTTTTATTGTTACACTATAAGAGTTTACCGACAAATTACTAAAAGTAGAGTTCGTTTGATAAGATCCACTACCAATTTTGTATTCATATGGCAAGGAACCACCTGAACCGTTTACTGTTATTTCACCGTCTGATAAGCCAAAACAAGTCACATCAGTTTCAGTGGTTGTAAAAGTTAATTGTGTTGGTTGAATTATAGTTACTGTAGTAGTTGCGGTACATCCCACGTTATCCTTTACTGTCAAAATCACATTGTTTGCTGGTCCTAAACCAGTAAAATCAGGACTCGAATTAAATCCGATTGTACCTAATTTATAGGTTAAAGTTGTATTGGTTGAACTTGTTGTATTTCCAGAGGCTCTCACAAACCCATCAGCAACATTAAAACAACTTACATCTTTTTTCAATATTACAGAAACTGTAAGTTGTGATCCCGCCAATTGGTATGAATTTAAAAGTGTTGAACCTGATCCATTATCTACGTAAATTTTATACGTTTTAGAAGTCAATCCATTAAAAGTATAGGAACTACCACCAGGCCAAACTATCATATTTGGTGTTGAACCAGTTGAATCAATTCCAATCTTATTTGGAGCTGATGAAAAGTCGATTTTAATAGAGCCATCATACTTTTCAAAACATGTTGGGTTCGTTAATGTTGGTGTCTGCCCACTAGCAGTACCTCCTAAAAACAAAAAAGTTGCTACCGTTAGTCCCGATAACAACCTCCGTTGTGTGCGTTTTATTGTATTTATTATCATTTCTGAATTTTTTATTGAATTAATTGTTTTTCCCGATTCTCTCATACCCAATATTTTAGAGCGATATTCTGTGCATATTTTTAACAAATTTAATGCTTCTTTCATAACTCATTTGCCAGTGTATAATAAAACAGACAAACTGGACAATAGACCAATTCGAAAGTTTTGTTGAGTTTCTGACAACAAAAACCACACCAAACCGAAGTTTATCCCCTAAAAAGTAAACGTTTATCGTTAAATGTTACAATGCTATGACTAAAACAGCCGATAAAAACACGGTAATCGCATTACTCACCCAATTGGTTGTATCGTTGGTGAATCCCCGAATACCTTTAACCAATTCTATGCCTTGATCTGAATACGAACCATCGTGGTTTTGAAACTTCGCTTGAAACATTTCACCGATAAAACTGTCCAAAATCATCCCAAAGAATCCAAAAAAAGAAATGAATAATGCATTCTCCCATGAATATGATTCCATCCAAATGGATAATAAACCAATAAACCCAGCGCCTAAAAGTCCTGATAATGTGCCCATGAAACTGATTCCGCCGGAAAGGCCCGGTGAAACCATCCGAAAGCCAATGATGCTGTAGGTTCGTCCCCCGAAAAAGACACCCAATTCACTGCTCAAGGTATCGGCTAGAGCGACTGCAATGCTTACGTAAATCAGAATATTACGGAATTCAGGATATCCCCCGAAAACCAAAAGAATCACCACTGCAATACCGCCATTAGCAATGACTTGCCACACATCTCGGGGCTTGGAGGACTTGGAATCTGCGGCTTCAGCAACTTTCTTTCGATTCAACTTAGAGGCCAAAGAACCAACAATTAAGAATACAAACAACAAGTACAGAGGGGCAGCTGAAGCTAGAAACAAAATGCACAAAATTGAAGCGAAGACAATTCCGGAAAGGGAAAGCCATTTGAAGCGAAAGAGAAATACCGACATTAAAACTCCCACAAGCAGAAACAGAGGTTCCACCTGAAAATCAGATAATACAGGAACCGCGAAAAAAACCCAAAGTGGAACGGTTAAATTATCTGTACCGGAAGAAGAAATAACCTCAATTGCGGCGATTGATAAGGCAATTAAAAACAAGTCAACAATCTGAATTTCAGGAAAATATATGTATAGAATAACCCCAGCAGCGAGGATAAAAACTGAAGATCCAACTAAGGTTTTGTGATCTCGACCCCAATGAATGGAGTTCCATGATTGAACGTTTCTACCCGAAAACACCAATGTATCGAGCGAGACATGAACCAATCTACCGAAGATGGCCGATAACCCATCGCCGAAGGCTAAAATGTAAAAAGCCAGTGAAATTAAACGTTGTTCGGTGGGATAAACTATTTCTAGTGCCAAAAGCACCATTGGGAAATAGGCAATTCCCCAACTTCGTCGGCCTTCGGTTTGGAAAAATCCTTTCCAAACGGCCCAAAACAGCAGAATTGAAAACGCCGTAAGTAAGAAGATAAAAGGCTGATGTGTTTCAGAGTTTGTAATGGAAACCGCATGTGCGCAAGCAGAAATGGCTAAAATGTGTAAAACCTTGCGAGCATAAAAAATGTGCAAAGGAAGAACTTTAGACCACCAAGTTGTGGCGGCCACAGCAATAAATACCACCAATAAATCATAAAAATAAATATCCATTTTTAACTAACTTCCCGCCTCTTGCAAATTACAACAATTTAATTACCGTGAAGTTTATCGTTAACCTTTGGAAATTCTCCCGTCCACACACCATTGTTGGTTCGTTCATTAGTATCAGCATATTATTCTTTTTGTCAATTCATAACTCATTACCTATTAATCAAAATAACTATATTACTTATATATATACTTTACTATCAGCATTGTTTTGCAATTTATATATTACTGGATTAAATCAAATCCATGACCTAGAAATTGACCGAATAAACAAACCGCAATTGCCTATGGTGACAGGCGCGCTAACAGTCTTTCAAGCCAAGCAAATTATTTTATTCTCGTTGCTGATGGCTCTTGTTCTCTCTTTTATTCAAAGTGCATTTTACGGCTCCTTGATTTCTGTGATTTGCTTTTTGGGATGGGCATACAGCGCTCCCCCAATTAGATTTAAGCGCCACCATTTTTGGGCCGCTTCGGCCATCGCCCTAGTTCGTGGCCCGTTGGTGAACATCGGCATTGGTTTGCACCTCATTGACAAAACTCAGGGCTATTATACGCATCTAAACTTTTGGGAGAACCTTCTCTTGAAGAGCGTTCCCCATTGGAACTGGTTGATTCCCATATCCATTTTTGTTACTGCTTTTAGTTTGGGAATTGCTTGGTTCAAAGATTTGCCCGACACCGAAGGCGACCAACAACATCAAATCAAGACCTTAGCTGTATCTGCCGGCAAGAAAAGCGCTTTTTACTCAGGTTTTATTTTGGTTTCGCTCGCCTATGTTTTTCTTTTAACTTATATCGGATCTGCGTTAGTTAAACCCTTAGCCTCTCTGCAACCCTTTATGTACTTGACAGCTATGTTCTTCGCGGTTTTTCTTTGGATGGGGTTTCGTATTCAACTCAACGATAAACAATCTCTCAAGAGATTTTATAAAGTGTATTGGGTTCTTTTTTTCGGGGGATATTTGAGCTTCGTGTTGCTCTAAACTCTCAAAAAGATTTGCAGGGGTATTATTAAAAGTAATTATCAACATTACTCGCTATTGTGGTTCGGGTGCTCTAACTTTGCCTAATTTTTGAACTATGCCCAAAGACTCCAGCATTAAACACGTTCTCATCATTGGGAGCGGGCCCATTGTTATCGGACAAGCTTGCGAATTTGATTATTCAGGCTCACAAGCCGCAAGAAGTTTGAGAGAAGAAGGAATTACCGTTTCTTTAATCAACAGCAATCCTGCAACCATCATGACTGATAAATTGAATGCAGATCATGTGTTTTTGTGGCCGTTGAACGCCGAAAGCATCGAAAAAATCCTTCAAGAACAAAAAATTGATGCTGTGCTTCCTACTATGGGAGGGCAAACCGCATTGAATTTGGCAAAGGAATGCGAAGAGCTTGGCATTTGGGAAAGGTATAACTGCAGAATCATTGGCGTAAACATTGAGGCTATTGACAAAATGGAAGATCGCGAGAAATTCCGTCAGTTGATGGTAGAATTAGGGGTTGGAGTTGCTCCAAGTCAGGTTGCAAATAGTTACCTAGAAGGAAAAGAAATAGCTCAACGCATTGGTTTTCCATTGGTTATACGCCCAAGTTACACCTTAGGTGGAACGGGTGGATCTTTCGTCCACAAGAAAGAAGAATTTGACAAAGCCTTAATTAGAGGGTTGGAAGCAAGTCCTGTCCATGAAGTATTGGTGGAGAAAGCCGTTTTGGGCTGGAAAGAATACGAATTGGAGTTGCTTCGAGATGGAAAAGACGACATAGCTGTAATCTGTACCATTGAGAATTTTGACCCAATGGGGGTACATACGGGTGATTCAATCACTGTGGCGCCTGCCATGACCCTGAGCGATACTACCTTCCAGAACATGCGCGACATGGCTTTCAAAATGATGAGGTCTATGGGTGTTTTTGCTGGTGGATGTAACGTTCAGTTTTCGGTAAACCCCGAAGACGAGGCCATCATTGCCATAGAAATCAATCCACGCGTGAGCAGAAGCTCTGCTTTGGCATCGAAAGCAACGGGTTATCCCATTGCAAAAATAGCTGCTAAATTGGCTATTGGATATTACTTAGACGAGTTAAAAAACCCAGTAACAAAAACCACTAGCGCGTTTTTTGAACCCGCTATTGACTATGTAATTGTAAAGATTCCTCGTTGGAATTTTGATAAGTTCCCAGGTGCTGATAAACAATTGGGACTTCAAATGAAGAGCGTTGGTGAGGTAATGGCCATTGGAAGAAGCTTCCAAGAGGCGCTTCAAAAGGCCTGTCAAAGTTTGGAAATTGGAAGACACGGTTTAGGTGCAGATGGTAAAGGTTCTAGAAACCTTGAAGAACTAGCTTACGGCTTAGAACACCCAAGTTGGGATAGATTGTTTCAAATACACGATGCCATTGCATTAGGAGTGCCCATTACGTCTATACAAAAAATGACCCGCATTGATCGCTGGTTCTTAGAACAAATTCACGACATCGTGAAAGTTGAAACTGAGATTCGTCGATACAACATTGAAAACATTCCCCAAATCCTTTTAAAAACAGCGAAGGAAAAAGGATTTTCAGACATTCAATTGGCTTGGTTGATGGGTAACACTACCGAAGATGATGTTTATGAGCGTCGTAAATCATTGGGAATCAGCAGAACTTATAAGATGGTAGATACTTGTAGTGCTGAGTTTCCGAGTCCTACTAACTATTATTATTCTACCTTCGAAGAGGAAAACGAAAGTAAAGCCTCTGATAAAAAGAAAATCATTGTTTTAGGAAGCGGCCCGAACCGCATTGGTCAAGGAATTGAATTTGATTACAGCTGCGTACATGGAATTTTGGCAGCGCGCGAAAGCGGATTTGAGGCCATTATGGTAAACTGCAATCCTGAAACGGTGAGTACAGATTTTGACATGGCTGATAAGCTCTATTTTGAGCCTGTTTATTGGGAGCATTTGTGGGAACTTATTGAACACGAAAAGCCATACGGTGTGGTAGTTCAATTGGGTGGACAAACAGCTTTAAAATTGGCTGAAAAGCTTCATGAAAAAGGGGTTAAAATCATAGGAACATCTTTTGACAACATGGATATTGCTGAAGATCGCGGTAGATTCAGTGATCTTCTAGCTGAATTAGAAATTCCTTACCCCAAATATGGTGTTGCATTAGACGCAGATGAAGCCATCAAAATTGCCAACGAAGTAGGATATCCGGTTCTTGTTAGACCTAGTTATGTATTAGGCGGACAAGGCATGGTGATTGTTATAAATGACGAAGACCTTGAACGTGCAGTTGTGAAACTATTGGGCGATTTACCTGGAAATAGAGTATTGATTGATCACTTTTTAGATAGAGCTGAGGAAGCAGAATCTGATTGTATTTGCGATGGAGAAGATGTGCACGTGATTGGTATTATGGAACACATTGAGCCTGCGGGAATTCATTCCGGTGACAGTAGTGCGGTTTTGCCTCCTTTTAGCTTAAGTCCTAATGTAATTCAACAAATTGAGACTTATACTGAGAGGATTGCACGAGCATTAAACGTTCGTGGTTTGCTGAACATTCAGTTCGCTGTTAAGGAAGAGAAGGTTTATGTAATTGAAGCCAATCCGAGGGCTTCACGCACAGTTCCTTTCATTTGCAAGGCTTATGATGTTCCTTATGTAAATATGGCCATGAAGGTGATGTTGGGAGTCAATAAAATGAAAGATTTCACTATCAAAGAACGTCCTGCTGGTTGGGCTATAAAACAACCGGTTTTCAGTTTCGATAAATTCCCGAACGTAAATCGTGAATTGGGACCTGAAATGAAGAGTACGGGTGAAGCCATTGTGTTTGTAAAGGACCTAAAAGAACCTGCTTTCAGAGACCTTTACAAACAAAAAAGCATGTATTTAAGTCGTTAATTTTATCGGCCCATTGATTGGCGCCTTTCACGGCGCTTTTCACTGCGCTTTTCTTGGCGTTCTTGCATCATTTGATCGGCCTTGGCTTGTTGCTCTGGAGTAAGAATGCCTTTCATTTTGGCACGTTGTGCATCAACTAATGCTTTTCGCTCAGCCTTCAGCGCTTCTGATTTCATTCTAATAGCTTCCTGTTGTTGAACAAATTCCAAATTGGCAGCCTTGACCTGCTTTTCTTGATCAGCGGTTAAATCCAGCTCCTTTTTCATTTTCGCGGTCATTTTATCAGCGCGTTGCTCAGGAGTAAGATTCTCCATTTTGGCCTTTTTTGAAGGTTTAGGTCCCCTAGGGCTAGGTTGAGCTAAAGTCAAACCTGATGCCAATAAAACAGATAAAAACAATAAATTTCTCATAATAAATAGAATTAATTAAACCTCTGACGCCTAAAAGCGCAAGAGGTTTAATCTGGAATCTGGTTTATCAGATAAACACAACGAAACATCCGACAAAGGCTAAAAGGCCTTTATAGATCGGGTTTCTTTTTGTTGTTGTTATGAGGACGGAATTTTCGCTTAGCCCCAGGGTTCTGATTTGGTGAGTTATTTTCACGGTTTTCAGGATTGGGACTGTTCTGAGGATTCGGCCTACTCTCGGCATTGGGCCTATTTTCCAGGTTGGGGCGATCTTGCGGAGGACGACGATCTTGAGGGGGTCTACTTTCTAGGGGTCTGCGTTCGCCTCTATTATCATTGGAACGATTGCGATTATTTTGGAAACCGGGACGCTGATTCCTGTTATTGTTACTATTATTATTGTTTTTCTTGGAAGGAAGGTCTTTAAGATCTTTAAATTCATTGTCTTTCAACAAGTCTGCGGAAGTCATGAATTCAGATTCTTTCTCTACAATTTTATCCAAAAGTGCAACGGCTGGAGCAAGGTCAGCTAGTTGTGGAACTTGTATACCGTTTTTGTTTTCTTCCATAAGAGCATTAACCTTATCTACTGAAAGTGGAACCCAAGATTGGCTGTTGTCATAAGAGAACCAAATAAGCTTTTTAAGAATATCGGTTTTTCTAGCATAAGCTACTCCTCCGGTAGTTTCCAATTTTACAATTTTGGCCTTAGGGAATTCGTTTACGGCTTCCAAATAAAGATCCAATTCGAAATTCAAACAACACTTTAATCTACCGCATTGCCCTGCTAGTTTTTCCATGTTGATGGAAAGATTTTGAACGCGGGCTGCGCCAGTATTCACTTGTTTGTAATCGGTTAACCAGGTGGAACAACACAATTCGCGTCCACAAACTCCAATACCACCCAAGCGGGAAGCTTCCTCACGATAGGAAATGTGGCGCATTTCAATTTTTACACGAAACTCTTCTGCGTATTTCTTGATAAGCTCTCTAAAATCAACTCGCGTTTCAGCGGTGTAAAAGAAAATGACTTTACGTCCGTCGCCCTGAAGTTCAATATCAGAAATCTTCATTTGAAGGTTTAGTCCAAAAGCAATGGTTCTAGCTCTTTCGAGAAGATCATCTTCTTTGGCTTTGCATTCCTCGTATTTTTCTAGATCTTTTTCAGTAGCAATACGCTGAATAGCTGGAAGATTTTCATCGTCTTCGCGTACTCTATATTTTTTTAATTGAAGTCGCACAATTTCGCCTGTGGCGGAAACTGTACCCACATCAAAACCTACAGAACTCTCCACGACCACATAGTCGCCAGTGAAAAGATCAAGATCATTTGAGTTTCGGAAAAACTCTTTGCGACTACCTTTAAAACGAACTTCCACAATATCGAAGGGTTTAAAACCCTCGGGTAGGTCCATATCTTTGAACCAATCGTAAACATTCAATGCGTTGCAGCCGCTCGTTCCGCAGGTTCCGTTGCTTTTGCAACCTGAAGGCGCGCAGCCTCCACCTGATTTAGTACCACATGATGAACAAGCCATTGAACAAAATTACGCAAACGGCGTCAATCTTGGTTGCTTGACTGTTTGAAGACCCAAATTTTTTGACCAAGAAAGTTAACAATCATCCCAAAAACAGTAGCAATAATGACTGCAAAGAATTTATTTATTTTAACTGCGGCCAACGGTTTGGTCACATTTGTTGCAGAAATAATGTCTAATGAAAGAAAAGCCTGAGGCAATGTTTGCAAGAAATATTCATTTGCTAACACATTGATTGTTCCACTGATAGCATATAAAAAAAGATACTTAAAAAGACGTTGACTATTTTTGTCACTTTTACCCCAAGTCCATCTTTTATTCATATAGTAATTAACCATGGTAGCCAAAACAATGGCAGTGGCTTTTGCAATGTAAGTGGGTATAAATTGACTCAAAGAATAGTAGATTCCTAAATCAATCATGAAAGAAAGTCCCCCAACAACACCAAATTTGGTTAAAGCGATATAAGTTTTGCTAGAAATCACGGAGTATATTATTAGAACAGCCTTGTTACTACCCTAGGGCTGCTTAAAGAACTGCCCGTCAAAAATACAATCCATTCCCAACTTAACCGCATAGTTTACACTTTGATGTCCAATTGGAGCATTAAATATGACTGGGATTTGATACTCTTGAACTGCGCTTAAAATAATTTCATGAGCAGTCTGTCCAAAAGGAATAACATTATCATGCATATCTGACATTGAACCCACTATCAAAGCACTCACCTTTGCAAAGACACCCGAAATTTTTAGAGATTGAATCATTCTATCAATATGATAGAGGTATTCATCTAAATCTTCTATCAATAACACATCACCATCGTTCAAATCAAACTTTTGAGCCGCAGATAAAGCATAAATGATTGATAAATTACCGCCCATCAGTTTTCCTCGAAAAGGTTGCAGAAAATCTGAGGTTTCAAGATTTACCTTCCATTGAATCGCATCGCCTGATAGAACGGAAGCCAACTTTGCAGCATTGATGTTCTGCATGTCATCGTTTGGATTCCATTGCATGGGCATGGGCGCATGAATACTAGCTAAACCTTGATTTTGAAGTAGGGTATGAATGACTGTAAAGTCTGAGAATCCCACCCACCACTTTGGAAATGCGGTAAAGTCAAATTTACTCAACGCTGACAACAATCTTATAGCGCCGTATCCACCTCTAGCAGCAAAAACAGCTTTTATTTCTGGGTTTTCCAACGCCCATTGAATGTCTTTTAGTCTTTGCTCATCGGTTCCACCAAATTGATTATAAATACTTCCCAAGTGAGGAGCCAAAAGAACTTCCCAACCCTGTTGTTGAGCCCAAGCAATAAAGGCAACGGTGGCCGCATTTTGTTCCCAAAATCGAGATGGAGAAACTATGGCAACTTTATCGCCCGGCTTTAAAAAGGAGGGAATTATCACCGTATCTATTTTGAAATAAATAAATTACAATTGGTAATTTCCGAAGTCATTTCGGCATTCACCGATGACGATGGCATTTCCAAAAACCACGTTTTCTTGTTTCCAAGACCTTTTTCTGCTAAATCAGACATAACCGATTTCCAGAATGACATGGTTTCACCCAGAGCGCTATTGGTTTGAACTTTATAATAATCTTGGGCAGGAATTTTCAAGGAATTCCAACCTTTAAGTGTTTTATCTAAAGGAATTCCCACCCAAATATTCTGTTTCTCGTTTGCAACCGGTGCTTTTCCATATACCACAGTTATAGCGCCTTGAATGATGGCTTTTTGGGCAGAGATATCATCCAGAAGTGCCCGATTCATGCCTATGATTAATGTTCGAACGGATTCTGGGGTTGTTTCAAATGACTTTCCCACCACCAACATATCGGGTCTATGAGATTCTCGAATGAAATAATTTTTGTCAGTTTTAACAAAGCCTTCATCCCTTAAAGTGTCGCTAATGGGTTGTTTTTCGGGGGAAGATGATTCGCCTGATTGATTCTTGGAATCGCTTGAACATCCCCAGAAAACAGAAACGAGAGCGAAGGACAATAATAAGTACCTCATATTATGCGCTAAATTAAGCAGGATGCAGTAAATTCGCACGGTGAAATTCTTGGCAGAAATCGAAATTCTTCCTAAAAAAGGGTTGTTAGACCCTCAAGGAAAGGCAGTAGGACACAGCATGAAGGCTTTAGGGCTTAACAACATTGGCGAAGTATTTGTGGGCAGATTCATTACTTTAGAAATTGAATCAACCGACGAAAAAGCAGCTTTTGAATCAGCAGAAATTGCGTGTAAAAAATTGTTGGCCAACCTAATTATGGAAAGCTACAGCATTCGCATTACAGCGAAATAAACATGGTCATATACAACGTCACCTGCAACTTAGAAACTTCACTGGCAACTGAATGGCTTGAATGGATGAAGGGCGAACACCTTCCTGAAGTAATGGCAACGGGTTGTTTCATTGAATATAAAATCATGAAGTTGATGAGCAACGAAGATGATGATCATGGCGTGAATTATGCCATTCAATATCTCTGCGAATCACATGAAACCTTGGCTCGTTATCGTTCAGAATTTGGACCAGGTTTGCAAGCAAAAACCTTCTCCAAGTTTGGTGAGCGCGTAATGGCTTACCGATCTGTGCTCGAAATTGTGGATTAGTCGAAATGACTCCATCCATAATTCATATTGAAGACGCACTTAAAGATCGAGAAAAATACACTTGGATTGATGCGCGCAGCGAGTCAGAATTTTTAAAAGGTCACCTTCCTGGGGCGGTAAACGTGCCTTTATTAAACAATGAAGAGCGCAAAGAGATAGGCATAGCTTACAAAAAACTAGGCAGATCAGCTGCCGTAAAATTGGGTTTAGCATTGGTTGGACCTAAAATGTCTGAATTGTACGGTATCTATGAATCTCTAGCAAAAGAAAAACACCTGTTGTTTTATTGCTGGAGAGGCGGACTACGCTCACTCATTTCGTCTACTCTTTTTCAATGGAGTGGACATAAGGTTTACCGACTAAACGGCGGATATAAATCCTACCGACAGTGGTCACAAGAACAGTTTCAAAGACCGTTTAAGTACATTGTATTATCGGGGGCAACGGGCAGCGGTAAAACTGAAATCCTGCATTTATTGCACGAGCAAGGAATTCAAATAATTGATTTAGAAGGACTTGCAAATCATAAAGGGAGTGCTTTTGGTGGTTTGGGAAAATCAGCCCAACCTTCTACTGAAGCTTTCGAAAATCTTTTGGCCGAAAAACTGAGTGAATTAACTATTGATAGGCCGGTGGTTTTCGAAAATGAAAGTCGACTTATTGGCACATGCTTTTTACCTCAACCCATTTGGGATGGATTGCAAACTGGCCCTATAATACAATTGAATGTTACTTTGGAGCGAAGGTTGGAACGACTTTCAAATGAGTATGGTGGATTTTCTAGCGACTTATTGATAGATAAAATCCAAGCTATTTCCAAAAAGCTGGGTGGTCAACACGCTAAATCAGCCCAAGAAATGGTAGTTAGCGGTGATACCAAAGGTTGGATAAACACAGTTCTGAATTATTACGATAAAACCTACTCTTACAGCGCAGAAAAGAACAAAGAGCGCACCAAATTGTTAGATTTTGAGTGGGAGACGGAAGAATCAGTAATGTCTTCTACAAATGCAATCATTGAATTAATTAAAGAACTATACTAATATGAACTTGGAAGGTAAAATTTGTGTTGTAACGGGTGCCAATAAAGGTATCGGTTTAGAGTGTGTAAAATCTTTTTTAGAAAGAGGAGCCATTGTATATGGTTTGTGCAGAAGCGGCTGCGAAACCAAACACGAAAATTATACCTGCATCCACGCCGATGTTCAAGTTTGGGAACAATTAGAATCAGCTTTCAACCAAATATTAGCTAAACACGAACGTGTTGACGTATTAATCAACAATGCTGGATTGGGTTATTTTGGATTTTGTGAAGATATGAGCAACGAACAATGGCATACCATGTTCAATACCAACGTAACAGGTTTATTTTATGCTACTAAGTTGGCCTTGCCATCCATGAAAAAACACGGTGAAGCACACATCATCAACATTGCGTCTATTGCCGGTTTGGAAGGATATCAGCAAGTTTCTGGCTATTGCGCTACAAAGTTTGCTGTTCGCGGATTCAGCGATGCCCTGTACAAAGAGGTTCGCGATTTTGGCGTAAAAGTGACTTGTGTATATCCTGGTTCAGTAAAAACCGACTTTTTCAGACACTCAGAAAACATTACAGCGCATGACAATATGCTTATGCCTTGGGATGTTGCGTCACAAATTACTCACGCAATTGAGTCGTCTGCCAATTTTCACGTTGTAAATCTTGAAATTAGACCTCTTAAACCGAGGGGATAATAAAAAATCTTATAACTTTACGAATGTAAAGATAAGATACTTTGAGTCAGGAACTTCCAATATACATGATTGGCGCGCTGTTGCCATTGGTGATCACCAATATCGCCCACATGATTTTGGTAAAACGAAATGCCTGGTCAATTTTAGCGATACCTATTCATGAAAAGGCTTTTGGTGCCAATAAAACATGGCGCGGGGTTGTGTTCATTTCTACCGTGAATGCGGGGTTGTATTTATTGATAAACCATCCGGATGGGGTTTTGATGGCTTTTCTCAACCAAAAACAGAACCTGCTTCAATTATTATTTACAGGTTGGATTTTTGGGATAGCCTATGTGCTGTTTGAACTTCCCAACTCATTCATCAAAAGAAGAATGGGCATTGAACCGGGCGCTTCTGCTATACACTATAAAGGACTCTTCACTTTGCTTGACAAAACAGATTCAGCATTAGGAGTTAGCCTTGTTTTTTATTTTATTCATTACGTTTCTTCGCTTGACGCAATTTTCTTTTTCCTCATTGCTTCTGGGCTTCATTTCTTATTCTCTTGGATTTTATATCTTCGAAACATCAAGAAATCATTCTAAAAATTAAGACTGCCAGTAAAAACATTGACAATATGCCTTCTGAGAAATCGACTACCCAAAAAGAAAAGATTTGGAACTTACCCAATGCCATAAGCTTGTATAGGCTTCTGTCGTTCCCGTTTCTGTTGTATCTGGTTTTTGCAGGCAATGAGTCGTTATTTGCAACTTTGTTGTGCATCAACTTGGTGAGCGACGCCGTTGATGGAATCATTGCCCGCACGTTCAAACTTCAAACCGAATTTGGAGCAAGATTGGACTCTTTGGCCGATTGGGGAACATATATATTGGCCTTCGTTGGTATTTACAATTTCAAGATGCCAGACCACGGCAATGATTTTTGGTTATTATATCCCTTTATTGGGCTAATTGTGTTCTATAATTTATTATCCTTCTTCAAGTTCAGAAGAATGCCCAGCTTGCATTTGTATAGCACAAAAATGGGCGGATATTTTCAAGGAATCTACTTCTTTGGTTTATTTGCTTATGGCTACTACGCACCTATTTTCTTTTTTGCCATGATCTGGGGTTGGCTGAGCAGTATTGAAGAAATCATCATATTGATTCGATCAAAAGAACTTAGTTCTAACGTAAAAGGGCTGTATTGGATTCTCAAATCCGAACGTGAAACTAAAAATTGATTGACTCAGTAAATGAGTGGAAACAACTTCCAAGTTTTGGCTTTGTATTCTCTATAAGCATCGCCAAAATGGTCTTCCAAAACCGATTCTTCTATGGGGATTCTTTTATGAGTGGTATACCAAACGCCCCACAATAAAATGAACACTGATAGTATGTTATGCAGTGCAAATCCTAGTCCCAAAGCGTAAATATACATTCCTGTATAACTTGGGTGTCTCACCCAACGGTATACTCCATCAGACTTTAACTGATGGTTTTTGAGAATGGTTACTTTCACTGTAAATGCCCGTTTCAAACTTATTATAGCGACCCACCTCAAACTAAGTCCTAAAACGAACAAAGCAGCGCCTAAATATTCCCAAAGGGAAGGTATCGCGGTATTTGTGATACTTCGATTTTTTAATTGCGCCCATCCAAAATCACTCGGAATTTCACCCATTCCCCAATTAAGTGGGAGATAAAGACCTACTAACAATGAAAACACCACCGAAAGAGGCATTATCACGCGAAAAATCTTTATCGTATTATCGTCTTTGATGTATTCATACTCTCCATCTTTGGCATTCTTCAAGCCATTGGCAAGCAAGGCTGAGAATAACATTGTTACGGACATGGAAAGGATGAGTAGGTTCATTTGGGCTGATACCTAACGAAAATACAACAAAAGCCGAGGTATTTGGTACTTTTGAAGAAATGATACACGTGCGTATTTTCCATGGTTCCATTATGAAACCCTTTACAGGAGATAGTTACCGTGAATTGGGCGGATTTTTGGGTGGACATGTAGCCGTTCAAGTTTACGATCGTGTGTATGGGTTCTATTACGCTGATCGGAATAAGATTCATATTTTTCCAAATGAACGAGCGAAGAGTTCCATATTTCAAAACCAATCACTTCAAGAATGGGAAGAAATCGTTCAGTTAAAAAAGGAAACCGTGATTTCAATACCAGCCACCGATGAAGAAATGAAATGGCTTAAAGCTTATTATGAGCAAAATGTACTCAATCCCGAATGCGATTATTCCTTTTGGGGTGAGAGATGTGCTTCAAACTGTCACAGGCTTCTTGCTCAATTGGGCAAAGTAAAACCTGGTTCTAGGTTTTTTAAAGCCTTTTACCCCGGACAATTACTCTATATTCTCAAGAGAGAAGCGAAAAAGAACGGATATACAATCAAAACTAAACCAGGCGATAAGCGTAGGATCTGGGCATAATTGCTTATTGGTGGCTGATATCTTAAACGACTAAATTCGTTCAATGATTCCAGTTGATCCATTCACCCGTATGCGTTCGCCGGTTTTGATTCGTTGGGTTGCGTCTTGCACAGCCACAACAACGGGAATGCCTAATTCCCTTCCTACAATTGCTGTGTGGCTCAATAAAGACCCTTTTTCTGTGACTAAGGCTATGGCTTGCGACATCAAAAACACCCAACCTGGATCGGTCATTTTGCTTACCAATATTTTACCTTTCACATCGGCGTTCAGCACCGGCTCTGTGATTACCAATGCTTCGCCTTCGGCTATTCCTTTTGAAACCGCTACACCGGTCAAAACTTGAGAACGGTCTATTCCTTCTCTGGTTAGGTCGTTTAAATACTCCGTGAAATCAGGTTTGTCTTTCTTACTATAAATGATTCGGTCAGGCAAAATCAAATCCTTGTAATTGGTGTATTCCAATTTGCGCGATGCTACTAACTCCAAAAATGAGGTCTTTTCTACCAAAGAATATTGTTTGATTTCATCCATGGTAAGATAAAAAACATCTTCCGGGTCAGATAGGTGGTTTTCAGCAGCCATGGATTCACCCATTGATCTAAATATATCTTTAGACGCGCTGTAAACGCGTGTACGACAGAATCGCATGTTTTCGCGGTTGGCTAATCCGTAGCGTGACATACCCAAAACCCAATGGAACCACCATGATTTTGGTTGCCACCAATGCAGATTTTGGGCCACCAATCGTGATGCGTTTGATTGAATTTGAACCTGTCTTTCTCGAAAATTCTCCACCGTCAAAGGTGAATCTAATTGAGATTTTACCAGCTGAACCAACATTTCAGGAAACTGCCTAGGTGACTTTACTTCCAACTTCAATTCGGCTAAGGTTCTATCTCCAAATCTTTGCAAATATGATTGCCAATCGTGATAAAACGTTTCGAAATTAGGATGCTTCAATGCTTCTAAAACCTCTTGATCTTCTAATGAAAAGACCGACATCAATTGCTCATTTCCTAGCACTTGAGCTTTTAAATTCAAAAATGACATTACGGCCAACTCACTCTCCACGCCGCCCTGTCCTACCACCAATTCATTCGCCAACTCAGGGTTTTCAGAAATTCCATACTTTTGAATTGCGTCCTGCAACCATCCAAAAGCTTTAAACGCTAGGTAATCGTTTACAATGGTTAGGTGGTATTGCTCAAATGTTCGGGCAATAGACGATTCTAAATGGTTCCAAAGTGCTGATATGTTGCCTCTGTGGGATTCAAAATTTTGAAACTGTGCATAAGCCTTTTCAAAATCTTTGAAAAAACGCTTATTTCCACGTTTGTAGTTGATGACCAACCAAGCTATCGAGAAGGCAGTTTTTACTTTACCTAACAATGGAAAATGATAATCTTCACTGGCCGAATCTGGCAAACCTACTGCAGTTTCCCAAGCTTGCATGGATCGCTTTGAATTGTATACCAAAGCCATCATTCTATACCAGTTATCGAGCCTGTAATATACCCTGCCATAAAAGTGCTCAATCAAATGGGAAAACACCTCTGAATTAGAATCAAACCGTTCGCTGGAAATCCAAAAAGCTTTTGCACTTCTCCGAAACAAATTGGTATAGGCCATGGAAGCGAAAGAATAACTCAGAGGTAGGGTTATGTTGGGATAACTTTCAACAATGTTGGTATTGTCAAGTACTATTAAATCTTCTCTATTGATGGTGGTTATTGGTCGCAATTGTAGCAAGTACAACTCTCCATCATCGCCCCATACAAATTCAATATCGGCGGGCTTTCCGAGCACTTTTTCAGCAAGTCTAACTTGATCGTAAACGGCCAAAACCTCCGCATCAGTAAGGGCAGATTGGGTTTGTTTTACAGGTTCAATATCTGCCAAATGAATGCCCCTACTAGGACTATATACCATGGAGTGTTCTTTGCGAACTATACTGCGAGTGATACTTCTCAAAGCCCTATTGACATGATAACAATCGGCTGCCACTTGATCCATAACAATTCCTTCGCCCATCCCAAAGCCACAATTAATCACAGTGTCTGCCATGTTACCATTGGTATTCATGGAAAATGCTATTCCTGATCGGGTTGCGAAAACCATTTTTTGTAAAACAATGGCATATTCAATGTTCAGCAATGAAACCCCCATTTTCAGGCGATAGCTCAGTGCCCCGAAGCTCCATGCCGACGCCAAACTTCGTTTGATGTTCTCAAAAAGCTGTTCCGGCGATGTATAGAGATATGTTTTATGTTGTCCGGCAAAAGAAGCATTCACCGAATCTTCTGAAATAGCTGATGATCTTACGGAGATGCAAAAACTCTCTCCAAAAACCTCTATTGCTCGACTCAAAAGGACATTGACTTGCACTTCCGAAGGGGTGCAATTCATAATCAAAGAATCAATTTTTGTGCATATTTGAAGCAATTGCGTCATTGTTTCGGGGGATGTAAACCCTCCGGGTTTCAATTCTTGCGAAATTGGACTCAGCATTGCCTCAACTTGTTCAGTTGCATCGCCAAAAAGGGCTTTGATGTCCTGACGAGAAATAGCTATAAAAGGGGGAACTTTGAATCCCTCCTGAGTCAAGCGATGCAAGTGATGCGCTTTGCTACCTACATCAGCGATGCGGTAAGTGGTATTCTGAAAAAGATTCAAAATGAATTTACAAAATACGGTACACGATTAGTGTGTGCAACAACAAGTTCAAAAACGATGTTGTTGTGGCAAATAGTGAAACGTTGGTTAGAACATTGTTTTCTTTTGTTGGTTTAAACAAGAATCGCAAATAGAAAAATAACACGATTGAAGCGATGGTATATACAATGTACCGAAAATCAGGACCAAATTCCAATAGGCTACCCACGTACAAATGTAAACCACAAACGGTGAGAAGAAACAACATAGGGATGATTGTGGCTGGTTTGCGACCAATCACCATGGAAAATGTTTCGTATTCGGTTTCCATATCGGCAGAGCGAATCTTTCGTGATATTTCCCATGCAGTAATAGGCATAGAAACAATCAATAACAGAATGAAATGAATGGTTTCGAAAGATGCATAATTTGCTCCTGTGGCAAGGGCAGTATGAATGAGGAAAAAATTGATTACATACGGCAAAGGCTGATGATCAAGCATGGTAATGAAGATATGCTCACGATGAAACTTCTCGGCGAAAAACCACTTGAAAGTCAATAATGTGTAGGTCATCATAATTGCGAAAACAAGAAGAGTTTCCTGTCCCCAGATAAGATTGACTGCAATAAGGGTTAAAAAGCTGGTTAAGCTTATGGCTTGAATGTCGCGCTTAAGCACCAATTTACGGGCGGTGGCGCGGTGGGGAAATAGGTGGGCATCTAATTCAAAGTCTTTGAGATCGTCAAAAGTTCTCATCATCAACATCACAAAAAAGGCCGAAACCACCCCAGCTATAGCGGTGCTATCAAAAACCACCGAAGAACCTGCAGTTTGAAGAACATCGCTTTTGAGAATTTGTATTACGATATTCATACAGAAATAAAGTGCAACTACGTAAGGAATGTAAATGAACACAGGGAACATTTCTTTGGAATAAATCCATGCGCGCTGCCAGAAATATTTTGGGGTTTCAGCTGATCTCAAGTTGTTTTCGTTCATAATTATGAAGCAAGAAACAAAAAATCAATCAATATTTCACTTCTAATCAGCATATTGTGCATGCCAATAGGCTTAACAAGGCCCAAATTACACATCTAATAGGGCCATCTACCAATTTTATGGTTGTAAATCTTGAAATTAGAGGGTTAAAACCGAGGTGATAATTAAATAACTTGTAAATTTGCATCACCTAAAATTGAAATAAAATGAAAGTAGCCATTAACGGATTTGGTCGTATCGGGCGCCACGCGTTCAAGTTTTTATTGCAAAAGCCCGGTGTTGAAGTTGTTGCTATCAATGATTTGACTGACAACGCAACCTTAGCTCATTTATTGAAGTATGACTCCGTGCATGGAAAATTCAATGGTACCGTGTCTTCAGATGAAAACCATTTGATCATCAACGGAAAAGCCATTCGTTGTTTAGCAGAAAGAGATCCAAAGGCTTTGCCTTGGGGTGAAATGGGTGTTGATGTAGTTTTGGAAAGTACCGGTATCTTCACATCTGAAGAAAAAGCGGGTATGCACTTAACTGCTGGCGCAAAGAAAGTAGTTATCTCTGCTCCTGCTACTGGTGATATCAAAACCGTTGTTTTGGGCGTAAACGAAAACATTTTAGATGGTTCTGAGAAGATTGTAAGCAACGCTTCTTGTACAACCAACTGTTTAGCTCCAATGGTTAAAGTATTGGATGATTTATTTGGAGTTGAAGATGGTTTTATGACCACCATTCACGCTTATACATCTGACCAAAACTTGCAAGATGCACCACACAAAGACTTGCGTCGTGCTCGTGCAGCGGCTTATAGCATAGTTCCAACCAGCACAGGTGCTGCAAAAGCAGTAGGATTGGTATTGCCTCATTTGAAAGGTAAATTAAACGGAAATGCAATGAGAGTTCCCATTCCAGATGGTTCAGTAACCGATTTCACAGTACGTTTGAAAAAAGCTGCTACCGTTGAAGAAATCAACGCTGCCATGAAGGCTGCTGCTGAATCTTCAATGAAAGGCATCATGGAATACACAGAAGACGAGATTGTGAGCATTGACATTGTTGGAAATACTCACAGCTGTATCTTCGATTCTAAATTGACTCAAGTAATTGGAAACACGGCGAAAGTAGTAGGTTGGTATGATAACGAAACTGGTTACAGTTCACGTGTAGCTGATTTGATTTCTAAAATCTAATCAGACCATAAAAACCCTAACATAAAAAAAGAGCCGCTCTATAGAGTGGCCCTTTTTCGTTATAAAACATCAAGTTCTTACATGCTTACGCCCATTTTTCCGGAAAGTCGTACACGAATAAAAAGCTCATCTGGACGAACTTGAAGTTCGCGAATCTGAATGTCGTTGACTTTTCCATTCAATTTTACGCCTCCATCTAATTTCTGGTTCAGGGCCTCATTCATTGATTTTTTTGCCTCTTTGATCTCCGGTGCAATACTTACAACCATTGACTCTTGCATCTTCTTGCGGATGGTTTCGTTCAACAACCATTTGGCTGATTTTAAAAGAACGTTTTTGGTTTTTAAATCGTATTGAAGATCGTTTACCCTGACTTCTTGATTCGCAGAATCGTAAACAGGCAAACCATTTAAATAAATCAACCCTTTCTTAGATCCTTCAAAGGCCACTTCAACGCCCATTCTCTCATTTTCAGGGTACAATCTCAGTTTTGTAACCTTGATTTTATTGCTCCCCGCTTCAAATACTTGATCTTTCAAAAATCCCATGATTTGTTTTGAAAGTGAATCAAAATCCAGTTTCAAGTCTGTGTAAACTATAAACCCATCGTTTGATTTGTATTCAGATAGGTTGGGCAAAGGTTTTACAGGTTGATTCCAAGCGGTACTCTTGATGGCTGGAGCAGCTTTAATTCCTAAACTGAACTCCATTAAGTTCTTATTGAAAGTGAGAGTACTAATTGATAGCTCTTTTGGAAATAGCGCTAAATATCCTACACCGTCAATGTATATATCTTTTTGAAGCTCTTTATAATAGGGTTCTATGTACTTTTTTAGGTCTATTTTGGATATCTCCACGTCAACCATTTTCGATGCATCTTTGATGTAAGGTTGTGCTTGTTTTAATAAAAGATTGGTTACATCATATCCAAACATCACTTTAATGGGATCAATGGGTTTGATTTGGCTGATTTCCGTTTTGGTTTTTAAGCGGTAATTGTTTTGAACTTCAATTTGACTTTCAATATCTATTGAGGCCCTTTTCATACCACCTGAATATCCCAAATCAAATCCTACAGTGGGTACCGAACAAGAACTTCCCATACACAAAGCACAATAATCACCTTTTGCAGCGTATTTGAGATCAAATTTCAATCCTATTTTATTCTTACCCTTTCCGTCTAATTTGAACTCTCCGCGCTCTAGTTTGTACTGATATCTAAGTCCTTCACAAGGATTATCTGATCCAGAAAAAACCTTGTCAGTCATGGAGTCAGCCATTCTTGCGAAGGGCCTCATATCAATTTTGATAGGTATATTCACACTTGAAACTGCCACAGGAATGGGCTTTAATTCAACCGTTTTATTCATATTGGTGGGAGCTTCAGGCTTGATGCTTCCACAGGAAGTCATCCCCCAAAAAATCAAGGAAGAAAGTAAATAACCTAATTTATTCATTGCAACAATTATTCTACTGCAATATTCGTGAAAAATTGGCTACCTGTAGTTGTGATTCCTTTAATAAAATACAAACCCGAACCATTGATTTTTAAGTCAATGGAAGCGCTTGAAATCTGTTCAAATTGAGCGACTTTTTGGCCCGTTGATTTAAATATCACAATAGATTGCATCTCTTGGTTGGATTTAAGTGTAAACGAACCATTTTGAGCAGGATTTGGATAAACAGTCACCGCATTTTCAAGAATCTTATGAGTTGAATTGGTCAATACCTGAAAACTTCCAGAAAGAGTATCGTTTGAAGCATTCTCATCCTTGTTATTGATAGCATAAGCTCTAATCCAGTAAGTACCTGAACTAGGCGGTGTAAATGAATTTAAAGCAAATAAAGTCATTGCATCGGATGGGTTCAAAGCAGGGTGTAACATTTCTTCTGCAAAAACTACATTGCCGTTCAACCTATCTGAGAAAATTTCCAATTTGACTTTCTGAGATAAAACTACACTATCATCACCCTTATTTTCGATGCTCACTTGGGGTTTCATAGAGATCCCTGAAATGAAGGAACCCCCAATGTATGGTTGATCAACAAAATAGACAGCCAAATCTCTCTTGCTTCTCACTTCAAAATTTCGAACCAGAGAATCATTGGCAATGTTTTGATCACCGAGGTGATTGGTTTCACAAATCACCTTCCCTTTTCCTCTCGTTAACCACGTTTTATTGGGATAAAAGACCACGACTTTGCTTTCGCCGCTATTTAAGTCAACCTGTTTTTGGTCGTTTAAGACGATGGCTTTTTCAAAAAACACCTGGCAATTAACCGCTATTTGGGACATGTTTTCTCTGCCTTGATTGAGAACCGTCACTTGAATGCTGTCTAATTGATCGTAATAATAAAATATTTGACTGTCTTTTGGTGTGCTGATGGTGGTAACCAAAGCATCTTTGCCAACTTCTACATAAACTGTTTCTCGAAGGGTATCGTTTTGGTTCTTTTTATCTTTGGGATGAGAAATCCAAGCTAAAACATCATACGTTCCGGTAAATAGCGGTTTGAAGTTTTTAGACAAGGTGATTTTCTTCTGTTGCCCAGGGAGCAGGGTAATCAATGCTTTTTCATTGTACCAAACCGTCCCTTTCCGACTGAACTGGACGTTTACATTGACTTGATTTTGAGAGCTGTCAAATCCTAAACTTCTTAAAGTAGCTGCAACTGGATATCCATTGGTAATTGTATTGCTCATAGTATCAACAATGTGCAAGGTATCTAATGAAAAATTTGTGGGTGTACCTACGGTGAAATAGTGACTCAATGTATCATTTTCTGGATATTTATCTTGGGTTGAATCGGGACCTACCCATACTCTGTAAACACCATTAGCGGAAGCGGTAAACTTATTCTTTAGCTGAGTAATTTTGATGTCTTCTCCGTAAATGGCTGATTTTGAACTGTCTTCGAATACTTTTACTTCTTTTGAGTTGAATATTTTCATCACCACCTTTGAGTTGTCGAGCGGCAATACCCCGTCGTTTTTAATTCTTGCTTGAACGTTTATTTTATCGCCTACTTTGTATTCAACCTCTGGTCTTGGTGAAAGAATGCTGTCTGCAATAAAATCTTGCACTTTATAAACGTACATTTTTACCCTGATGGTATCGTTTGGCGTGTAACGGTCTCCCTTCAGTGCAGTGTACACCAACATTTCAAGTTGACCGGTATCATTGGCTTTGTAGGTTGGCCAAAACAAAATTTTAGTTTGAAATTTGGGTAAACTCAAGGTGTTTTTCTTCTCGTAGAGCTTTTGAGTTTTTTTGAATACCTGACAAACAACATCAAAGTTGGTGGTATTATCATAACCTGCATTCATAACCGTAGCCAGTGGTTGCACGGTGTCTATTTTATAAATATAGGAACTGTAAGAAGATGGCACGTGCAATGTCCTTACCATTACATCCTTTGTTACACCAACATAAAAATTCCTAATGAAAGTGTCGTTGTCTTTGATGGCATCGTTTTTATGCTTCACATAAGCGATCAGCCTATGTGCACCAAATTCGTATGGAACAAACTCCTTAGGGAACGTATATGTCCGACTCATCCCCGGTGAGAGAGTATCAAAAAATGACTTTTTAAAATGCAATAGATTCAAGCCCCTAATTTCACAAACAATTTCCACTGAATCTGAAGGTTTCAAAACACCCACGTTTTGGATGGTTACTGAAGGAGCTGCTGTATCATTGTCGTAAATGTTGAAAGTATCATGGGGCATTGTTGCATTGGCTAATCTAAAATCGTAATCTGCTTGCAAACGGGGCTCAATGATGAATTTATACGGTGCGTCAGGATGGAAATCGTTCCAAGTGGTATCTCCAATAGGACTGGTGTAAAAGAACGTGCGGGGTCTTACTGGTATTTCGAATTGGAATCCGAAAGACACGTTATTCAAATCTAATTGTCTGACTCCCACAAAGAACGAACCTTCCACCTTAACGGGCTTTTTAATATCATAGATATACGTCCCACTTTTGCTCGTTAGTGAATCGCTCACCCAAATGACTTTACCCGGTTGGGCTTTGATGCTGTCGTAACTGTATATGACCAATTGAAACAGTCTTCCTGATCCACCAAATGCAACCGAAATCTGATTGATGTTCTTGCTTTGATTGCTCTGAAAACGCGCAACAAAATCTCCTTGAGCCCCATTGAAACCTATTCCTCCACCTGCTGGAGGCAAAGTAATGTCTCTGTAGCTATAGATGTTTTCGTTGCCTTGTCTGATCGAATATTTCTTGTTGTTTGACGTGTTTTTATCGGTTGACTCAATGAAAACTGAATCGGTTCCCTTTTTCGAGGGACTTAAAGATGGTACTTGAAAAAATTGTTCTTTGCCCACTGCAAGTGCCACTTGAAAACTATCTTTTTGCTTGTTTGGACCCAAGGAATAGGTATAGAGTTTCTGGCTTAATATGTTTTTCTTTCCTACATTTCTTAAAAGGGTTTTAACTGAATCTGGGTTTCCCAACGGAAGAGGAATCTTTCCTAGGGAATACACACCACGAACCTCTAAATCAAAATCGTAACGAGGATAATTCAACCTAAGCGTTGGCTTGTATTGGGTAATGTTGTTGAGAGAATCGGGGGCAGAAGATCCTACGCTGTATTGTGTTTGATTGTTGGAGAAACCGGAAACGGTGGCTGTTCCTTCGAAATAAAAACTGAAAGATCCGCGCAATGTATCTGCCTGATTGAACTCCGTAAAAACGGTAAGATTTTCACCAGAAATTGAATCAAATACATACGGTTTAAGGAAGGTAAAACGGTAGAAATTCTCAAAGGTATCTAAATAAACTGAGGCAAAAGTGTCAATGACTTTTTGAGCAGAAGCCGTTTCCGAAGAAAATTTGATTCCTGTAGAACCGAAATCATTTCGAGAGGTATTTCCAAGCCATATTTTTAAGCGGTGATTGCCTTTAAGCGATGCTCCAGTTGCACGATAAAATTCTAAAGAAAAAATACTATCACCGTGTTTTAAGTTTCCTAGGGTAGATTTTGGATAGATGTAAGCAAACTTTGATTGATACACCCCCATGTTGGCTGATGTTCTGATAGGACCGGCAAAAGTTCCCAAATAACTACCCTCACCTATCTGCACAAATTGAGCATGGGAGGTGGAAATGGAACTCAATCCGAGTAAAAATCCCCAAAAAGCAGAAAAACGCATAATACAAATGTAACCAAAAGCGAAAGGGATTGCTTTATTTTGCATCAATAGTGAAAAAAGCTGACATTATCCGCGAGATTCAGGCAAAGCGCAGTTATTTGTGCACGGGCTTGGACACTGAAATGGGGAAGCTCCCACAGGGAATTGAGCGCACGGGAAAGGGACTTTTGGAATTCAACAAGAACATTGTTAAGTGCACTGCTGAACACAGTGTTGCGTATAAAATCAACACAGCCTTTTACGAGCAATACGGGGTTGAGGGCTGGCGATGGATGGAAGAAACGTTGAGTTACCTACCCTCAAACACATTTAAAATCGCTGATGCCAAGCGCGGCGATATTGGTAATACCAGCACCATGTATGCCAGGGCCTTTTTCGATGCCATGAACTTCGATGCCATCACAGTTTCTCCTTACATGGGCGAGGATTCGTTGAGGCCTTTTTTGGAGTTTGAAAACAAATTCGTGATCTGTTTGGCGCTAACATCTAATGCTGGGCATTCAGATTTTCAAACCTTAAAAGTTGAAACTGAAGAGTTGAAACTGTATGAACGCGTAATCAATACCGTAAGCAAATGGGGAAATCCTGATCAATTGATGTTTGTAGTGGGTGCCACTCGCGCGGAGTTGGTGGGAGAAATTCGCAAACTCATTCCTGACCACTTTTTATTGGTTCCAGGAGTTGGGGCTCAAGGCGGAAGCTTGTCTGATATCACTCATGCCGCTGCCAATCAAGAAGTTGGCTTATTAGTAAACAGCAGTCGCGGAATTTTATATGCTAGCCAAGGCGAAGATTATGCAGATGCTGCTGGCGTTGAGGCTGCTAAATTAGCTTCGGAAATGAGCGGACTCATGCAACAGTTGGGCATGTAATTCTCTCACCTGTTCAATCAACGATTGTGAGCCATCGTTTTCAATGATGTAGTCACATTTTTCACGCAATTCATCGTTGCTTAACTGTTTGCTGATGATGCTTTGAATTTCCTCTAAGGACCTATTATCTCTTTGTTTTACGCGTTGAATCCTGATTTCCTCGGGCGCAATCACGCCGATGGTTGAATCTACGGTTTTATTTGCCCCACTTTCAAAAAGGATGGCAGCTTCTTTTACCACATAAGGTGCATTTTGTTGATCTGCCCAATCATAGAAGGCTTGAAACACCAATGGGTGCACAATTTTGTTGAGTTTTTCTGTTTTTTCGGGGGATAGCAACAGCCCTTTCAAAAAAGGGATATTGATTTGATTATTTGGTGTATAAACCTCTGAACCAAATGCAGATTGCAACTGGATTTTTAAACCGGAGTGATTTGCATACAAATCTTTAACGGCCTGATCTGCATTGAAAATGGGAATCCCCAATTGGGAAAAAATTCGGCAAACGGTTGTTTTACCACTGCCAATTCCACCGGTGATTCCCACCTTCAGCATGATAATTACTTTTTCTCTTCGGTTTTAGTTTCAGCAGGATAGGCCGCTTGGGTGCTTTCCATGCTGATAGCCGAAGGGTCGATCTTCATTTTACCTTCTTCAATATCAATGATGAAAAACTTCTCATTGACTTGAGATATTTTGCCGTGAACACCACCGGTAGTAACGATGTGTTGTCCTTTTGCAATGCTAGAAATAAAGGTTTTAGCTTTTTTCTGGCGGCGCATTTGCGGCCAAATCATAAAGAAGAAGAACACTGCCATGATGAGCAGCATCAACATGGGATCAAATCCACCGGGTTGAGCTTGAAATAAATTCATATTTTTATTGGTAATTGGTAATTGGTAGTTGGTACTAGGTAGTTGGTAGGGGGTAGGGGGTAATTGGTAGGGGGTAGTTGGGTTACGGGTTTCAGAGGAGGTTAGTGTTCTTCGTGGTTGTCAGATTCTTTAGAAAGAATGTGGCTGGTAAAGGTAAGAACCATGTAATCACGAATGGCATTGTCGAAATAAACTTCAATGCTTTTTTCAACTAAGGGATTATCTGTGCCGCCTTTACCTTTACTATCAAAGGTGGCGGTCACTTTTCCTTCTCCACCGGGAGGAATTACTTCTTTCGTCCAATCAGGGGTGGTGCAACCGCAAGATGCTTCTACTTTTGAGATTGAAAGTGGTCCTTTGCCTACATTTTTGAATCTAAAAACGTGTTGTACATTGTCACCGTCTTTGATGTTTCCAAAATCAAAGGTGGTATCTACAAATTTGAAATCACCTTTGGGTCCATTGTTATTGTTATCAGGATTGTTATTTACAATGTCTTCTGTATCAACAGGTTTGTTGGTTGGAGTACAAGCTACTGTTAACGCAGCAATGGTTGAAAAAAGCAAAAATGTATTTCTCATGTGAGCAAATTTAAGAAAAATAGGCTTTAGAGCAGTCCTCTGCCTGATTTTTGAATACGATCATTTTTTGCTAAGTCAATTCGAAGTTTATCCATAATTCCATTTACAAACTTTGAACTATTGGGGGTGCTATAATTTTTGGTGATTTCCAAATATTCATTGATAGTTACTTTAACAGGAATTTCTGGACAATGCATAAATTCGGTTAAAGCCATTTTCAATATTAGTAGATCAATTACAGCAATTCTGGAAGGGTCCCAATTATCGGTAACTGTTGAAATCAAAGATTCATATTCTTGAGTGTTTGCAATGGTTTTCACAAGTATTTGCGCACCTAAAGCAACCTCTTCATTGTTTGGTCTGATGGCGTCTTTTACTTGGAGAGTGGCTCTATTTCCATGCATTTTCAAGGATTTTAATACATCTCTAACGGTATATTCATTATCATCAAACCATTGTGGATAAACCTCTTCAAGGGCATCATTAAAATCACCTTGAGTTTCTAAAAAAGTAAAAAGAATTTGTTCCACGAACTCTAATTGTTGTTGTTCCGTTGGATCGGTAAAAAATTGATAATCTTGAACAAAGTCCCATTCTCTCAATCTTTTGTACCAATCTTCAAAGTAATTTGCAAGGTTTGACCAATCAAATTGGGTTTGTGGAGCTCCATTAACTATGACTGACTCATGCATTCTAGGAATGAATCGCGTGTAATTCAGGTTATCATAGTACTTAATTTTAAACTGATCTGGATAGTACTTAGACTTTTCTAAATCTTGTTTTTCCTTGGCAAATTGCTGCAATTCATAGGGAAAATCGAGCAAAAAAAGATAGAATTGTTCGGTTGTTTGAATTTTGGAAAACAACTCTTTTTTTAAGTCACCTACATCTTGTGCATGGCCTTGATTCCATGAATACAAGGTTTGTAGGGTTTTGATGCGCACCAGTCGTCTAGAAATCATTAGAACGTAAAGGTGCAAAGATAATAAAAAAATGGTAGCTGGTACCTGGTAGTGGGTAGTGGGATTCAGGAGTCGGGTTTCGGGAGTCGGGTTTCGGGTGTCGGATGTCGGTTGTTGGACCATGGACCACGGACCACGGACTATGGACTATGGACCACGGACTATGGACTACATATTAAAAAACCGTATTATCCGTTTATAAACGATTAGTATACGACTAGTTGGTGTTTGGGGATGCAAATTTGTGTCATGCAAACAATACAACAAATTATGTCAAGAGAGCAAATTGGTTTTGAAATTGACCGCGTTGCTCAAGAATGGGGAAAAGCCGCATCCCAAAATCGTTTATCTCAACAAGTAAGAGAAGAAATTATTAGAGCGGCCATAAGGATAAGTAGGTCTCAAGGAAGTCCCGAACATGAGTCACGCGTTCAAACCATTATGGATGTGGAAAGTACTTACATTCAATGCAGTAAATTATTGGCAGGGCTGACCAAAGCCAAACAAAGTGGAGAAATTAGCACTGAAGAGTATCTATCTTTTGAGATACAACTTAGAGATCAATTAAGTAGGTTATTGACAATCAGTAGACAATTGAGTTTAAGTTAGTCTAAAAAGATTTTTTCTTTTCTCACAACAGATGCGGGTGATTGGTCATCTCCTCCCCCTTTAAGAATAACTACAACATACATGCCTGAAGAATGTCTAATTGGTCGAAGAATTGTTTCATTTTTACTAATTCTAGTATTCTTCACTATTTGTTGTCCAATGGAGTTGTATACTTCCACACTCAATAAATCATCAAATTCTTCATCTGGCAATTCAACTACTATTTTATCTTCGCTGTTTACAGGATAGATTAAGATTTTATCATAGATTATTGTATCAAAGATTCTCATTTTCTCCTCAATTCTTGTGCGGGAGATTACCCCTGGGCGAGAATCAACCAGTGCCGCTCTCATTACTTGAGATTGTTGGCGCGTGAATAAATTTTGACAATCGTGAGTAGAATAATCCATGTAGTTTTCTATCATATCGGGAAGATCTTCTTGACCTGACCAACAAGTATTTTGAGTAAGATTACAAGTAAAATTTGCACCTACACCTTGAAGTGGGGTATCATCAATATAGTCATCGAGTATGCAACGATTGGCCATAAATTGATCATCTGCCCAAATATGTCGAAGTCCAAGATAATGACCAACTTCGTGTACGGCAACTCGTCCTTTGTTGGAGGTGCCTAAAGTAGCACCTGTAGATCTAGGATTGTTTCTGCCGGTTACTTTGTAGTGTAAGACTACGCCTTGATTTGGATCAGCGGTCCAGCTTGAGCTAGGCCAAGATGGGTGTCCGTAAGGAGGATATGCAAATCCTAAAATTCTATCTTGATTTTGATAGGTCATATCGCAAACCCAAATATTCATGTATTTTTGGGGATCCCAAGCATTGCTACCACCGTTGGCATCGTATTTCATGAGCTCTGAAATGCCGTTTGCTGTGCCCCAAGAAGTAACAGAAGTTGCTTTTCTAACAATTCCATTGGTGGGATTTCCAAAAGGATCAACTGTTGCTAGTTCAAACTCAATTCGGGTATCTCCTGCTCTGCTTTTGAAAACGTTGCGTGTTTTAAAAGTATCTGCATTCAGTCTTCTGAAATCTTGATTTAGAACTTCAATCTGATTTTTTAAAAGACTATCGTTAATGTTTTCAGCTGCGTTGTTGTATAGAACATGAAATACAACTCTGACTGTGTAGATGGTATCGTAAAAATAGGTGGTGTCTTTAACTATTCTTTTCCTTTTTCCAACTGACGCAGAACGTTTGATGGATTGTAGATAGTCTTTATCGTATTGCTGTTTGAAGCCAGGATATTTGTTCTCTAATTGCTTTAGTAGATCTACTTGTCCGCAAGGTTCTTGGAATTCTTGAGGATTTTGTTGGGCAAGAAGATTAGATGAGCAAAGAGAAAGAATCCCCAGAAGGGAAAAGTAAAATAACGACTTGATAGATCTGTTAAACATTCAGTCTGCAAGAAACGCAAATTTCTCGAGAAATCCTTAGCGTTTATTGGTTGTCACGCCATTCATAGACCCATTGTGATTGGATCATTTCCAGATAACCTTCGTTGCATTCTTCGCGTTTTCCAACAAATTCTGGGATTTCTAGCACCCATTCAATCAGTTCTGTAAAACGAATTCTGTATATTTTTTTTTCGTCAAAATCATCGCCAAAACGTTCATAAAGTTTCATGGCAATATCCTCGAAATCGGTCCAGTTTATAGGTAAATCCATAGTGTTAGTGTCCAATTATTCCAGATTGATCAGGGATAATAACGGTCAATTCGCCGTTAGTTTCAAGTTTGCATTGGCATGCAAGTCGTGAATTGTATTTTGGGTAACGGGCGCGGTCAACGTATTCTTCTTCTCTTTCGCTCATTTCGGGAAGCAGATCTTCCCCTTTTTCGACATAAATATGACACGTAGAACATCCGCAAACGCCGCCGCAGTTGTGGTTAAGATGGATATTGTTATCTAAAGCAACATCGAGGATAGATTCTCCTTCGAAAATCTCAACCTGTAGGGGTTCTTTTCCTTTTTCTTCAAACAAAAACGTAATCTGAGCCATGAGAGTTGCAAAGATAACAAAGAGGCAGGTGTTTTTGTTGTAAGAAATCATGTAAAGATGTGCAACACCCAGAACAAGTGTACATTTGACACTTATAGAAGTGTTTTTTTCTCATGCATTTAAAGGGTTTAAGCCTTATTTTTGCACTACCAAAATTATGAATTTCGAACTAACCGAAGAGCATTTAGCTGTACAACAAGCAGCGAGAGATTTTGCCCAGACTGAATTGCTTCCTGGAGTAATTGAACGTGACGAGCATCAAAAATTCCCTACTGAACAAATTAAAAAGATGGGGGAATTGGGTTTCATGGGTATGATGGTTGATCCTAAATACGGTGGAGGCGGAATGGACACCATCTCATACGTATTAGCAATGGAAGAAATCTCAAAAGTAGATGCATCGGCTTCGGTTTGTATGAGCGTAAATAACAGCTTAGTGTGTTGGGGATTAGAGACTTTTGGATCTGAGGAACAAAAACAAAAATATTTGGTTCAATTGGCAACAGGTCAAGCGATTGGTGCATTTTGTTTGAGCGAACCAGAAGCAGGTAGCGATGCCACTAGCCAAAAAACTACAGCTATTGACAATGGCGATCATTACATTTTAAACGGTACCAAAAACTGGATTACCAATGGTAACAGCGCAAGCTATTATTTGGTAATTGCTCAGACAGATATAGACAAAGGACACAAAGGGATTAATGCATTTATAGTTGAAAAAGCATGGGCTGGTGTAACCGTCGGTAAAAAAGAAGAAAAAATGGGTATTCGCGGTAGCGATACGCACAGTATTATGTTCCAAGATGTGGTGGTTCCTAAGGAAAATCGCATCGGCGAAGATGGTTTTGGATTCAAATTTGCCATGAAAGTGTTGAGTGGTGGAAGAATTGGTATCGCAGCTCAAGCATTAGGTATTGCTAGTGGTGCGTATGAATTATCGTTAAAATATTCTAAAGAACGCAAAGCATTTGGAAAAGAGATCATGCATCACCAGGCAATTGCATTCAAATTGGCTGATATGGCTACAGAAATTGAAGCTGCAAGAATGTTATGTTTAAAAGCTGCTTGGTTGAAAGACCAACACTTAAACTATGATAGAGCAAGCGCAATGGCTAAATTATTTGCGTCAGAAGTTGCTATGAAAACCGCTGTTGAGGCAGTTCAAGTGCATGGAGGATATGGTTATGTGAAAGAATATCACGTAGAACGTATGATGCGCGATGCAAAAATCACACAGATTTACGAAGGAACCTCGGAAGTACAACGCGTTGTTATTTCGAGAGATGTGTTGAGATAAGTGAAATGAATATTTTCTTTAATTGAGTTTCAAAGCCTCCGAAAGGGGGCTTTTTTTTTCTACCGGGTAGCGGGTCTCTGGTACCGGGTTTCGGGTAACGGGTGCCGGGTAGCGGGTAGCGGGTATCAGAGACCGGGTTTCGGGTTTCGGGTTTCGGGCGTGAGACGAGTGTCTAGGCGCGAGTGTATATAGGCTACCAACCAGAGCTTTGGGAATGAAGACTTGGGAATAGAGACGAACGACCATAGTCCCGGTAACCTAGGCCTGAGCCCCGGTACCCGCTACCCGGTACCCAAGACCCGGTACCTGAGACCCGCTACCTGCTACCTGCTACCCTCTACCTGCATTAAAAAATCTTGATACGCTAAGGCAATGCCTGTGCGCAAATCAATTTTTGGGGTCCAACCGGTTGAAAATAAACGGGTTGAGTCCATGAGTTTGCGGGGGGTTCCGTTGTGTTTGGTGATGTCAAAAGCAAGAGATCCCTCGAAACCAATGACATCTGCAATGGTTTCAGCAAGCTCTTTGATGGTGACGTCTGAGCCGTATCCTACGTTTAAAAAATCTTTTTCGTTGTAGTTTAATAACAAGTAAACCAATGCGTTGGCTAAGTCATCTGCATACAAAAATTCGCGCATCGGACTTCCGTCGCCCCATACAGAAACTTCTGAGAGGCCTTGAGTTTTGGCTTCGTGGAACTTTCGGATTAATGCAGGTAATACGTGAGAATTTTCTGGATGATAATTGTCGTTGGGCCCATATAAATTGGTGGGCATGGCCGAAATAAAATTGCATCCGTATTGATCACGGTAAGCTTCGCACATCTTTATTCCTGCAATTTTAGCAATGGCGTATGGCTCGTTGGTAGATTCTAAATGTCCGCTCAGTAGATATTCTTCTTTAAGCGGTTGAGGCGCTAATTTGGGATATATACAGCTGCTTCCTAGAAACAAAAGTTTTTTTACGCCGTAAATGTATGCTTGATGAATCAAGTTGTTCTGAATCATCAAGTTATCATATAAAAACTCTGCCCTGTAAACGTTGTTTGCGTGGATGCCTCCCACTTTAGCGGCTGCAACCACTACCACTTGTGGACGCTCGTCTTCATAAAAACGAATGACCGCGTTGGTATCGCGAAGGTCTAATTCTTTGGAAGTGCGGGTAACAATGTTCTCAAATCCTTGACTTTGAAGTTCACGAACAATGGCGCTTCCCACCATCCCGCGGTGACCCGCAACGTATATTTTGTCGGACTTATTCAAAATAATTCTTGGTGTAAAATCCGCCGTTTTTCAGGTAATCTTGCTTCAACATGAGTTGAATGTCTGAACTCATCATGTCTTCAACCAAAGCTGGTAAATCGTACTTCGGTTTCCAGCCTAACTTGGTGTTTGCTTTCGTTGGATCTCCAATGAGTAGATCTACTTCCGTAGGACGGAAGTATTTGGGGTCAACAAAAACAACTTCTGTTCCAAGGGTTAAATTGTGTTTTTTGCCGGTTGCAGCTTCGAATCTGTCAGCGTCAATTGCATCAATATAACCTACTTCGTCAACTCCTTCGCCTTTGAAGGCTAGAGTAACTCCAACATGCCCAAACGACATTTTCACGAACTCGCGAATCTCTGTGGTTTTGCCTGTTGCAATGACGTAATCTTCGGGTTTATCTTGCTGCAAAATCAAATACATAGCCTCAACGTAATCTTTTGCATGTCCCCAATCGCGCTTAGAATTTAAGTTTCCTAGGTAGAGTTTTTCCTGTAAACCTAGAGCGATTCTTGCAGTTGCACGGGTGATTTTACGCGTAACAAAAGTTTCTCCTCGGATGGGACTCTCGTGGTTGAATAAAATACCGTTGCAAGCATACATGTTATAGGCTTCGCGGTAGTTTACTGTGATCCAATATCCGTATAACTTTGCTACTGCATAAGGGCTTCTTGGATAGAATGGCGTGGTTTCTTTTTGAGGGATTTCTTGAACCATTCCGTACAGTTCAGACGTTGACGCTTGATAAAGTCTGGTTTTCTCGGTTAATCCTAAAATTCTGATGGCCTCTAAAAGACGCAATGAACCGATAGCGTCTGTGTTAGCAGTATATTCGGGCGTTTCAAACGACACATGAACGTGGCTCATGGCCCCCAAATTGTAAATTTCATCGGGTTGAACCTCTTGAATGATGCGAATCAAGTTGGTAGAATCACTCAAATCACCGTAATGAAGCTTGAATCTTGAACCTTCGATATGTGGATCTTCGTAGATGTGGTCAATTCGATCTGTGTTAAAAAGAGAACTGCGGCGCTTGATTCCATGAACCATGTAGCCTTTTTTCAAGAGAAATTCAGCTAAATAAGCTCCGTCTTGTCCTGTAATGCCCGTGATTAATGCTACTTTCATTATTTTGCACAAAAATAGTCCATTTTCAATGATTGCCCTACTCACTGACAAAGATTCACCGCGCATTCGTTATGTTTTGAACGAGATCTTTGGCCGAAGGTTGGGGCTAACATGCGAGGTATACACCGAGAAGGAGTCGTTCAAAGCATCCCCCGAAAAAATAAAGATCAAGTATTTGACTGTCAATAATGAGGCTCTGCCTGGGCTGTTCATTCAAAGCCATGAATTGATGTTTGAGAAAGGGTTTAACGAGTATTTTTCACCCAAATCGGCGACCATGAAGCTTCCTGAAGAGTGCATCCGCCAACTGGTTCATTCCGAAGCGGATTATTCAGAATTAGAAAGTCCTTTTTTGGTTCTATTTCCGGGGGATGGGCCGCTGGGATTCGACCCTTTAGCGATGACGTTTTACTACCTCAGCAGATATGAAGAATATTTGCCGTTTGATGGCGATGAGCACGGCCGATATTTATATCAAAACACCCTCGAGCATGAGTTGAAATACGACCCGGAACCCTTTGTTGATGTGGCACTTACGCGACTATACTGGGAGCTAGGCATAAAAAATGAACGTCGTTTTGAAATAGAGGTTACGGCAGATATTGATATTCTTTTTCGCTTCCATGGAAGGTCATTTTTGCGAAATATTGGTTCATTGATACGGCATCCAAAATTTGTTGTTCCACGTGTGATTTCTTGGATGACTGGGAAGGATAGCTTTGCTCCAAGTCAGGGATTAATTCCATTTTTCAATTCGTTGGATGGGGTGAAAAAGAGGGTTTTCTTGTTGGTTTCAGAGAAAAACAATCATCTAAACAAACAAGTAAATCTTCGGGGTCCCAAAGCTCAAAAGGAGATTGCAAGGATGCATTCTGCCGGTTTAGACCCACAATTTCACGCTAGTTGGACGCTACGCCCTCAAGAGTCTTGGGAACACGAGTTAAACCACCCCGTTTGGAATGGCAAGAAACCGATTGAGAGTAGACAACATTTCATTCACTTAGATTTCCCTCAAACCTATAGAACCCTGATTTCATTGGGCATAAAACACGATTGGAGCATGGGATTTGCTGAGCACGTTGGATTTAGAGCGGGTACCTCCCACCCTTTTATGTGGTTTGATTTGGCAGCGAATAAAGAAACGGATTTAATGATTCATCCTTTCTGTTTGATGGATGTTACAGCAAAAAATTACATGAAACTCGACCCTGAACAAGCCATTGCTGCTGGAGATTCTCTGAAAACCAGCATTCGGTTGTTTGGTGGCACTTTCTGTTTTATTGTTCATAACGAGTCACTTTCTGAAAGTCAGGGCTGGAACGGCTGGACTACCGTGTTTAAATATTGGGCTCAAAAACCTTAATCATGGAAGTAAAATACTTAGACCGAACCGAAATTAACCCCATAACCTGGAACGAGTGCGTGAAATCGGGTTCTTTGAACTGGGTTTATGCTTACTTCGAATATTTGGAAGGCGTTTGCTATGAACAATGGGGGGCTTTAGTGGCTTTCGATGGTACAAAATACGCTGGTGTTTTTCCGCTTCCGTTTCGAAAAAAATGGGGCATTTATTACGTTTATCAACCTTACTTCTGCCAGCAACTTGGTGTATTCGGCAATTTTGAAAATCTTCAAAATCATGGATTTAACACTTCCGAATTCTTAAAATTGATTCCTCGTAAGTTCCTTCGAGTTCATTTGGCTGTACATTCGTTTTGCGGAAACCTTGAAAATGTCCTCAAAAGGCCAAATTATGTGATTCCCGCTGGGTTTACACCCGAAGAATTCAATAAAGATGCACGTAAAAACCTAAAAGCTCTAGAAGGTGTAATTTATCGTGAAACGTCTGATTTGTGGAAGATTCTAGAAATTTATGATACTGCTTGGGGCAGAGAAAATATGTTCACCTGGGCCAACACTTACGAAGGTTTTGAACAGGCCCTTCAAAAGCTTTCGCCGGCTACATATTATGCCTTTAATGCTATAAAAAATGAACAAGTTATTGGAGCTGCAATCTTTTTAATTTCCGGTGACCGTATTCACTACGTTTGTGGGGCTCCTACCTCTGAGGGACGTGAAATTGGTATTATTCACGGAATCATAAATCATGTTTGTGAGAAGTATTCTACCCATAAAATTGATCTGGAAGGATCCAGCATTCCGACTGTCGCCCAATTCTATAAAAAATTCAACCCCATGGAAGAGCATTTCTTCCGAATTGAACAAAACTTCAGGATGTGGCGTTAATTTGCCAAGTATTTCTTGAGAATCAATTTACATGAAGATTAAACCTTGGCTAATTGCCGCACGTTTGAGAACCCTTCCCTTGGCCGTATCGGGAATTTTGTTGGGAACATCCATTGCCCAACTTCGAAAACCCATAGACCTTTCGGTGGTCTTGTTGGCTGTGTTGACGGCTGTTTTGTTGCAAATTTTGTCCAACTTCGCCAATGATTACGGCGATTTTGTTAAAGGCACCGATTCCAAAGCCGATCGTCAAGATCGTGCGCTTGCCAGTGGCTCAATTGATGTTTTTCACATGAAACGCGCGGTAATTATTACCGGAGTTTTGGCGTTCTTTACGGGTATTTCTTTGATTTACAGGTCATTTCAAATGCAACTACTCACTTTGAATTCGGCTTATTTTCTTTTTGGAATGGGACTTTTTTCGTTGGCCGCTGCTGTTTTTTATACCATCGGAAAGCGAGCCTATGGATATTCGGGGTGGGGAGATTTTTTTGTTTTTGTTTTCTTTGGACTTTTACCCGTCTTAGGTATGTCACTCTTGTTGGGCGTTGAACTTAGTTTAGAGTCTTATTTAGGTGGTTGCGGATTGGGATTTTTAAGCGTTGGTGTTCTCAACTTAAACAATTACAGAGACATAGACACTGATAAAGAAAACGGTAAAATCACTTTGGCTGTACGCCTTGGTCCGAAGAAAACACTTTGGTATCAGCGATTATTATTGATATTAGGTTTTGGTGGAGTGTTCCTTTCTTTCGCTTTGTATGTAAAATCCTTGTTCGATCTCGGTGGACGGTCTTCCAATTTAGAGTTGTTTTTAGTCTTCGGTGTCTTCTCTCCTATTGCTGTTTTACTGGCTCGTTACTATTCTGAAACCAAGCTCCTTTTACCTGGTCATCGAGAAGAATTGAACAAGCAATTAAAAAACTTATCTTTAACTACAATGCTATTAGTTTTCGTACACTTAGGCATAGTTAATTATATAATTAGTTTAATAGGATATTGATCATGAGACTGCGTATTGAGTCCCATAATTTGGAGTTCATTAAACCGGCAAAAACCTCTAGGGGCGAATACACCAGTAAAACAGCTCACATACTCATTTGCGAAGATGAAGTCGGTGTTGTTTTGGCAATGGGCGAAGCCTCTCCCTTGGTTGATTTAAGCATTGACGGTAAAGAGGATTTAGTTTCTGTGGTTCAACTACTATCTGAAAAAGAATTCACCCTTTCTGATTTTCAAGAATTGCTCGAAGACTGGGAAAAATATCCCACGCTTCGATTTGCCTTGTATTGCATTTATTTGAAGCTAAAAGGGTTTCCCGAAACCCCATTTTCACGTGGTCAATCTGGAATATCCATCAATGGATTGGTTTGGATGAATGATATCCAATCTATGGAAGAAGAGGCATATCAAAAAGTAAATCAAGGGTTTAACATCATCAAATTCAAAGTTGGCGCGCTCGATTTTGATGCAGAATGCAGACTCTTAGAGCGCTTCCGAAAAAGGCACAATCCCTTTCAAGTAGAAATTCGTTTAGATGCTAACGGCGCATTTCATCCTGAAGACTCATTATCTCAATTGAAAGATCTTTCGCGTTTTGACATACACAGCATAGAACAACCCATTAAGCCCAAACAATATGATTGGTTATCAAAGATTTGCAAAGAATCAAAGATACCCATCGCGCTTGATGAGGAGCTCATTGGATACAGTATATCTGAAACAAAAAAATTACTTTCTGAAATCTCTCCTCAGTATTTGATTCTTAAGCCCACCTTACTGGGAGGATTTGATCACTGCGATAGCTGGATAAAATCAGCATCGACCTACGACATTGGCTGGTGGAGCACCAGTGCCCTCGAAGGAAACCTTGGCCTATATGACATTGCGCGTTGGGTTTCAAATTATCCCATACACATGGCTCAGGGCCTAGGAACTGGAAGTTTATTCATCAAAAATTTGGATTTAAATCAAAAAACAAAGGTGGTTGGTTCAGCGTTGTGGGTTGACAGTCTTTAGACTTTAGTCGGTGGTCTGAAGTCGGTGGTCGGTGGTCTATAGTTATACATTTAGCCGTTAGCCTCTGCCCGAAACCCGGTACCCGATACCCGATACCTGGTACCCGATACCCGATACCCGAAACCCGATACCCGATACCCGGTACCCGGTACCCGGTACCCGAAACCCGGTACCCGGTACCCGAT